>JAEEGJ010007083.1_pt1 | contig 32745 bp, 31 predicted proteins | sample 8958761 | NCBI WGS metagenome assembly JAEEGJ01 (sample SAMN16246546, study PRJNA631951) | gut metagenome | biome: gut microbiome; feature: rumen; material: RS-attached | host: Bos | place: Iran: Karaj | collected 2018-10
TTAATAATCTCTTTGGGTCAGTAGATAAAGTTGTTTTACCTGTACCAGATAAGCCAAAGAAGATCGCGGTATTTTCTCCGTTCATATCAGTGTTAGCACTGCAGTGCATACTAGCAATACCTTTAAGTGGCAAGAAGTAGTTCATCATTGAGAACATACCTTTTTTCATTTCACCACCATACCAAGTATTAAGAATGACTTGTTCTTTAGAGGTGATATTGAAGGCGACACATGTTTCGCTGTTTAAGCCTAATTCTTTATAATTTTCGACCTTCGCTAAGGAAGCGGTATAAACGATAAAGTCTGGTTTGAAGTTAGCTTGTTCTTCTTCTGTAGGCTTAATAAACATATTTCTCACGAAATGTGCTTGCCAAGCGACTTCCATGATGAAGCGGACCGCCATACGGGCATCTTTATTCGCGCCACAGAAAGCATCAACGACGAATAATCTCTTATTGGATAATTCTTTTTGGGCTAAAGCTTTAACTTGGGCCCATACTTCTTCACTCATTGGGTGGTTATCATTTTTATAGCCTTCACTTGTCCACCAAACGGTATCTTTACTATTTTCATCAACAACGATGTATTTATCTTTAGGGGATCGACCTGTATAGATACCTGTCATAACATTGACGGCATCTAATTCGGTTAATTGACCTTTTTCATAACCTGTTAATTCTTTCTTCATTTCCTCTTGGAAAAGAAGTTCATAGGATGGATTATAAACAATCTCTTTTACATCCTTAATACCATACTTACTTAAGTCGATATTTGACATATTTGTTTCTCCTTACTATTGGGTTTTTGTCAAAAAGCCCAAATCAAAGTCATTGTATCACACTTATTAATAGGAATTAATAGAGATACTACTATTTTGTTTTAAAAGTTTTGTTAGATAAGAAAAGAACACCTTGTTAGGTGCTTTTCTTTTTACCAATCAATTGGTGTTTTTCTTCTTTCGTATTTGGAGTTTCTATAGAACTCTTCTTTAGCTTTATACATCTGTTGTTCAGATTTCTTTAATAACTCGTCAATAGATGTATTTTTATTAGTTCTATAAGCATAACCAATAGAACAACTATATTTAGTCTTTCTTAGATCCGCTTTAATTTGTTCAATCTTAGATTCGACGATTTCTTTTGGTAAATAGTTAACGATAATTAAGAATTCATCACCGCTTAATCGATAAGGATACATATCTCTATCGCAAGCATCAAATATTGCTGTAGCAATGGCTTTAAGAGCTTTATCGCCTTCTTCGTGACCATAGTTATCATTAAAGAATTTAAGCGCATCCATATCTAATTGGATAATCGCTGTCGCACTTTTAGACATCTTCTCAATATCTTGATAATAAGTAGCGCGGCTATATAAACCTGTTAAGATGTCATATTTCACACTTTCCATATGTAAGAAGAGATAATAGAACATCACACAAACCATAATCGCGGTATTAAGAATATGGACATCACCATCTTCATAAGATGATGTTTCAACAATAACAGTGAAGATAATAAGTAATGAACAAATAAATAAGATGTGAGCGTTAGCGATGTGCTTGCTTCTTAATCTAGTGATGGAGACATATAGGAAGTACGCTAAATATAGACCAGCGACAACGTGAGAAGTATATCTAAGTGGACCACCAGCAAATGAGATACCACCAAGATCATTATAATGAAACCAGAAGACTGCGCTTTGTGTGGCAGGGATAAAGGCAAAGATATAAATAATTGCACATATCGCAATTGGAGCGTAGAACAATATTTTCCATTTACCTTTTGGTTCGCCTTTAGCAAAGATAATAAACCACACTAGAACAAGTGGTCTAAAGACATAGCCAATATAAGAAAGTATTTCTGTACCAATAATACTAGCGTTAGCCTTAGTCACTAACTGCAAGTTCTCTGTAATAGAAAGAAGGATTGCTAAACCTGTAATCACAAAGATACAAGTCGACATTCTTTTGTGTTGCTTATAGTTATGAAGCGCAATAAAAACCATGATTGCACTAATACAAACAAGAATGAAGTTGGTGACAATATAAGCTCTAAAGTAATCCATAGACGATTTATTATGACCGATAAATGGTCATTTTTTAAGGATTATTACTTGTTTTTTAATAGATTATAGAGTTCTTTGTTGGTGTAATTAGGAGCCCCATATGTCTCTTTAGCGTACTTTAAGCCATATAAATAATCTTCTTCAGTAAATGAATTTGTGCATTCGTTAGCAAAGATGACTTCATAGTTATTTTGATAGGCATCCGCTGCGGTATGTCTACAGCACATATGGGTATGTAAACCAGTAATGATAACTGTAGTGGCACCTAATTCTTTAAGTAATAGATCTAAATCAGTTTGGAAGAAACCAGAATATCTTCTTTTTGGAACAATATAGTCTTTTTCACTAACTGGAAGTTCAGGAATGATTTCCGCTCCCCAAGTACCTTTAATGGCGTGATCGCCCCATAAATTTAATTCGTTATCGATACCTTTATAATGGCAGTCATTACAGAAGATAACAGGAACATCGTTCTTTCTAGCGTTATCTAACAAATCTTTAAGTGGATTAACAATAGCTTTCGCTCTATCGCAACCAATAACACCTGTTACAAAGTCGTTAAGCATATCAACCACTAATACTGCATATTTTTTATTCATGTTTATATCCTCCAAACATTTTGCATATATTTTATATATCTATTGATTAGATGTAAACATTTGCGTTTTATAAATTAAAACCACGATAAATTTTACCGTGGTTTATTATTACTATTTTAAAGCAAATATTATGGATTACTGGTACCGCCACCCCAGTCATCGCCACCGGCACCTTGGCCTGTGCCTTGTTCGCCATCACCAGAGGTTCTAATGATATCAGCGTTATTGAAATATACTAATTCAATTTCAGGATTTTCGAATTTCTTTTTCATAATTTATCTCCTTAATTATACATATCGGCGAGATTCTTTAAAGAACCATCTGCTGTGCCAACTGGTGTGCCCGCTTCGATCATATCGTGAGCATTTTTAGCGGCGGATGTTTCAATTTGATCTAAGAATATTGTTTGAGTGGTTGTCTCAATATATGCCCTAGCAACATATAGTGTTGTTAAATTGGATGTTGGGATGTTGTAGAAGACATTCCAAATATAATAATCACCAGTTAATTCACCCTTTTGTTCGGCGGTTGCTAATGATGGAGTAGCCTTTTGCGCTTTAGATTTGTAAAAATTATCAACACCATCGTCCTCATCCCAATAAAGAGAGATAAGTGTTTCGCCTTGGCCTTCAACATAATCAAGGGTTGAAACAACTACACCATAACCAGTGATTGTAAATTCAGTGGCTAGTTCATCCCAGAGAGCCTTACTCATTAGAGCGCCAAATCTCATGGCAACATTTGAATATGAGAATGTGCCATTATCATACCAGTGGTAACGATAGTATAAATCTGTTGTGGTATCTAAGGCTTCGATTTGTGATTTAGCCGTATTAACCCAAATAGCATAGAAAGTTACATTGGTGGTTGGCTGATAGGTATCACCAGGATTCTTTGATACACCAGTACCATTTGCTTTTGTATTCCACTTAAGGAACTTTTTGCCCGTAGGAGCGGTGAATGAGCACGCAGGGAGAGTTGTCGTTTCACCATAAGCAATAGAACGCGGGGCAATAGAACCACTACCTCCGTTGTTATTGAAAGAAACAGTATATCTAATGCGTTGATAAATAATGTCGTTGCCACTTCTAGCGTATTGGTATCCCGTTGCCGGAGAACTCACAATGGAAACTTTTTCGTTATTATCAGAACTAACAACAGTTGTGCCATCACTATATGAAGTACCAACGATGGTTACAGAAACAGCAACTGATAAATAACTAGTGTGATAACCATAGATCTTGTCATTACCGCCGGTAGAATACATAGAGATATTCGCTGTTGCACTACCGCCATGAGACAATGTAGTAGCTCCGGATAAGTAAATCTTATTCGCATCAAGACAATTGTTTGTAGCAATCGCATAAGAATTTGAAGATGAAATAGTGCAGTTGTGGCATATAAGCATAGCACCTTCCTCAACAGAAACGGCTGTTTGGCTTGAGCTAATGGTTACGCCATTCAAATTTGCGGTCGCTCCAGTATCCCAAACACGAACCGCATAACCGTTGATATATGGAGAGTTCGTAGAGATTGTTACATTGGTAGAAGCATTAAAGGTTCCATATACTTCAACAGCAGCGTTTCCGCCGTTTGGTTTACTGATGGTTACATTAGAAACTGTTAAAGTGCCGCCCGCAGAAACAACAAGAACTGGTCTGGCATATTGATTCTCAAGATTATTGTTAACAATCGATCCGCCACCACCATTAATTGTGAGAGTTCTACCACTTTTAACGCCAATGCCATCAGAATATTCAATCATTGACACTGTGTATCCATTCAAATTAATGGTTAAATTCTTATCTAGATAAGAGTTGGCGGTTGAATCGATACCGCAATTGCAATTATTTCTAATATTGATTGTTGAGCCAGAAGCCGCAGCATCAACAGCTTCGTCTAGAGTTAAATATGCGTTCCCAGCATTTTCTGCCACGACATCATATTTTGTGACACTATTGATTGTATATGACACCACCGCACTAGTTTGGTGTGGTTGTTTAGATGCATAGTTACAACCAACAAACAAACCTAGTTGATATCTAACAACTTGTGGTGATGTAGTCTCATTGTCAAAAGTGATACTAAGTTGCTTAGTTGCCACGACAGCAGAATTGACATTTTTTGTGTAGCAGCCAATGGACTTATTGGTATTTGATGCACTGCCATATGAATTGGAATAATTTTGATTGTGCTCTGTTGGTGTTTCGAAGCGATTATTGGTTAGAACAGGAGTTGGTTTACCATTGCCATTCCCCAAGAAGAACAGTTCTGCATGGGCATATGCAGCACCACTAGAAGCAGCTTTCGTCAAGGAAAGACTGAATGTTACATCCATAACATATCTTTTCTTTGCTTCCATATAACCAGTTCCTTTGAAACGAGGATAAACAAAGAATGGACGATAACAGTAGTTATATAACATATTAGAGGAATCTTCATTAACTGTATAGTTGTTGGTGGTAGCGCCAGGGATAGTGAAATGAGAGGTGTTGTTTTTATTTAAAGTAGTCCAATCTAGATATTGGAAATCTGAACCTTCTCTGGAATAAAATGTTGTGTCCGAGCATGTGTCATTATCATTTGTCATAACAAGTTCTAATCCACCATCATCGGCAACAACTTTTGTTGCATTTTTATTGCCACTTAATACAGCTGAGCCAACGCATAAAGAAAGCGTTAACGCAAATAAGCAAGGTTTGACAAACTTCTTCATTAAATTACCTCCCACAAGCTAAATAATGATTATATTTTTGAAAAACTTGCTTTAAGACTATCACATATATATGTATCTATCAAACTAAAGTTAGATAAACCCTATATATTTTTAAAGAAAAAACCACGATTTTCACCGTGGTTAATTGTTTAGTTTATTTTACTTATTTGGCTTTGCCTTGATTGGCAACGGCTTCCATTTGTTTTTTGAGTTCTTCTTCGTCCATTAAGTAATAATGGTTGATGGCTTTCATGTTGTCATCGAATTCATACACTAATGGGACACCAGTTGGGATATTAACACCAACGATTTCTTCATCAGGCATATTATCGAAGTATTTGACTAAAGCTCTTAAAGAGTTACCATGGGCAACGATAAGGACTCTCTTGCCGGCTTCCATTTCTGGTTTGATAACTTCTTCAAAATATGGAACTGCTCTCTTGACTGTTAATTCTAAGGATTCATTAAGTGGTAAATCTTTTGGATCAACATCTCTGAATTGAGCTTGTAAAGCTGGGTTACGTGGATCGTCTTTTTCAAGAGCTGGAGGTGGGCAATCATAACTTCTTCTCCAAATCTTGACTTGTTCTTCACCGTATTTAGCAGCGGTTTCTGCTTTGTTTAAACCTTGGAGAGCACCATAATGACGTTCGTTAAGTCTCCATGATTTATAAACTGGTAACCATTCTCTATCTAATTCAAAAAGAACATTGTTCATTGTGTGAATGGCTCTTTTTAAAAGTGAGGTATGAACAACATCAAAGTCATAGCCTTTTTCTTTTAATGTCTTACCAGCGCGATGTGCTTCTTCGACACCTTTTTCAGATAATTCAACATCGGTCCAACCAGTGAAAAGATTTAACTTGTTCCATTCTGATTCACCATGTCTGATTAACACTAATTTATGCATAAGTTTTCTCCTTTATAATCCGGAATAATTATACTTTTTACCTTTAATTAATTAAAGAGAAACATATTGTTGTTGCAAACAAATAACAAGAATGATTTAATAATGGCACAAGATGATGCGAGGCCCTTAAATGGGAGAATCAAACTGAAAAATCAGATTGCCATCATCTTTTTTTCTTATTTTTCTTGTGTTTTGAGTTTTTCTTTGGTTCAATAACTGTGCTGGTTGCAATATTAGCGCGTTCATCTTGATGGTGTAACTGTGTGGAGCCAGCAAAGATAGCCAGCTAAAGCCGACCCGAAAGGGATGGGAGCTCACAGCTGGCTTTTCTTATACGTTTACAACCTTTTCTTAATTCTTTTTACTTTGCGCTTATCGTTTCTATCAAATTGCCACTTATACACTTTTTCAAAAAAAGAAACAAAGCCATCAACATAAACATACGGAATTAAAAACGCTGTTTTGCCGCTTCTTGGATTCGGATGTTTTAGTAACCGTATATTTGCTTTGGCTTTGCCGTGAACCAAACGATATGGTTTCGTAGTTATCACTATGCTAAATACAAAATTGCCTTTATCTTTAAACAAATAAGCATAGTGTTTTCTTTTCTTATTCCAGCGGAATTCACTTCGGGACATAAAAACCTCCTTATTATATAAATAGGGATGGTTTTTGAAATTTTTCCGATTTTTTTATAAAAAGTTGAAGATTTCTTTTGTTTGCTCTTACAATAATAGGCGTATGGAATTATTAACAAGTATTATTGCATTATTAGTGGGCGCGGCCGTATTTATCGTTGGCATGAATATGATGTCTTCAGGTTTGAAGAAATCAACAGGTCGTGGCTTAAGAAGATTATTAAAAAAGATTAGAGACAACAGATTTGCCTGCATGGGTATTGGTACCGCAGCGACCGCTTTAATACAAAGCAGTGCGGCCACTAGTATCATGGCATTAGGTTTTATTAGTGCTGGTGCGATGACTATCCTGCAAGGTGTCTGTGTTATTTTAGGTGCTTATATTGGCACTACTGTTACAGGCTTGCTTGCTTCATTATCTACATTTGATTTTGCTAGGTTTTTAGTTTTATTAGCGGTTGTCGGTGTAGTCTTGATGTTTATTAAAAAAGAAAAGATTAAAAACATCGGTGAAATTATCGCTGGTTTAGGTTTATTATTCTTTGGTTTAAAAACCATGAGTAGTTCTATCGGTTCAGAAGGTGCTGAATTATACGAAGGTATTAAAGCTTTCTTTGGTGTGATTGAATTCCCGCTATTGCTTATGTTAATCGGTGCATTAGCAACAGCATTATTCCAATCAAGCTCTGCGACTTCTGGTATTGCTATTGCTATGGTTTCTACAGGTGCCTTACAGTTCAATGACGCTATTTACTTAGTGTTAGGTGGCACTATTGGTACAGTTATCACCACCATTATTGCTACCATTGGTAGTAATGTTAACGCTAAACGTACAGGTATTATTTGCTTAATCATTAGAGTATTTACCGGCTTAGTGGCTTTAGCCATTTATTGGCCACTTCAAGAGCAACTTGGTGGCGCTTTATTAGCGATATTTAAATCACCAGCGCTCGCAGTAGCGATGTTCTTAGTTATTTATAACGTTATCTTTATGTTCGCGATTCTTCCATTTGTGCAAGTCTTTGTGAAACTATCAGAAAAACTTGTGAAAGACAAAGAAGAAGAAAAGATGAAACAAGCCCTTAAGTTTATCGATAAGCACTTAATTGACACTCCATCAGTTGCTATGATGCAAGTCAAAAGAGAAATTAAAAACATGATGCAATTAGCGCATGAGAACTTAAAGTTAGGCTTTAATAGAATCGTTACTCAAGATGCCTCTAATGATAAAGAAATCGTGGAAACAGAAGATAAAATTGACTATATCAATAACCAAATTACTTCCTTCTTAATCGATTTAACTAATAAAGTATCTGATCACGATGAAGTGTTATTAGGTTCTTATTTCCATGTCATTAACGATATTGAACGTGTTGGTGACCACGCTTATAACTTCTATGAGTCATCTTTAAGAATGGTTGATAACGATTTAGCGTTCTCCCCTATTGCCAAACAAGAATTCCAAGAAATGTTTAATCTTATTGATAAGATGTTTGATTTATCGTTTGCAATATTTGATAACGGTACACGCGTTAACTTAAAGAAACTACATGATTTAGAAGATCAAACAGATGGATTAAAAAATAAGTTAAGTTCGGCCCACTACGAAAGAATTCAAAACAACACATGTAAGATGGAAAACTCTCCATTCTATACATCCTTAGTTAGTGAGCTTGAAAGAGTCGCAGATCACTTAGTCAACATTGGTTATTCCATTGTTAATCCAACTGGTGATGATATATTTGAGAAAAATAAAGCCACCACTAATTAATGGGCAAAAGAAAAGGGCTTGGAAAACCAAACCCTTTTTTAATTGTGTTCTAGACTATTATGCCTTTGGAATAAAGTTGAATAAGTTAATACCTGGAACAGAAGTAATACATTTAATTGTAATGACGTTCTTACCCGCTGTTAGAGTGACATCACCAAGTAAATATGTATCGAATGTACCTGGAGCAACTTCACCAGTTAAGTCAAGTTTAACATCATTAACTTTGAGTTCCATACATGTGGCTAAATTATCTGGATCAGTTGCACTATAACCACCAGAGGCTCTAGCTTTCATATACATTGTGTATGTGCCAGCTGTTTCAACATCAAATTCAAGTGTACCAACTGCGTCAACAGCAAATGTATCGATCATGACGTTATCTGGAGCGGTTAAGTTACGAGATTCTTTTGTCACAATACCTTCACCAGTAATGTTATCGATATTAACTTTAAAGGCACCTTCAGCTTCAATAACTTCAACTGGAAGCTTTAATGTCTTATAGCCGTCTTTAGAGATATTGATTGTTGTACTACCGGCGGCTACGCCTGTAACTAAGCCAGTATCATCAACAGTCGCAACAGCTGTATTAGCAGATCTATATGATAAACCTGTAATAGCACTTGTGATTTGCGCTGTTTTTCCAACAGCAATTTTAATGCTCTCTTGACCAATAACGATATCTAGTTTTTCTGCTGGTTGAACAACTGCGATTGTAGTTGCGCTTTCAGCATAGATATTTAAGTCATCCATATATGGAGAACTACCTAAGAAGTCAAATTGCATAACGTTATTGCCTGCAACGAGATTAACATCACCGAATGAGAATTCAACGAATGTGTTGGTGTCGCCACCACCGGCAAATTCTTTACCTGCTAAATCGATATCAGCACCGTTGAATTTGACTGTCATGACTGCGCTCATATCAGAGACAGCACTTCTAGAGGCCATCATCATCACTAATTCGGCTTTAACAGCAGCGCTGCTTGTGAATGTTAAGATTTCTTTATCGCCATTATCCATATAAGCGATACATGTACCATCAGAGGCGTTACCACTGCTTCTGGCATAAACTGGTGATTCTTCACCTGGACCATAAATGGTGCCACTGTAGTTTGAACCCCACATACCATCGGCGGTGTAGTGGTCTGCATCTTCCATGTGTAATGTGGCTGTTGGAGCTGGTCTTACAACATTGATGGTAATAGAACCATCATTGAAATGATCTTTACTAGCTTTAATTGTGGCAGAGCCAATCTTATTAGCGGTGACAACACCATTTGCCACAGAAGCAATTGTGTCATCGCTTGATGCCCATGTGACACCTTGTTCACTAGCGGTTAAATTAGCGGTTTCGCCGATTAAGAGACTTGTCTTATCTGCGGTCACTGTGATGTTTGGATAATCAACCGTGATGTTGAAGGAGCCATCTTTAAAGCCTTCTTTACTTGCTTTAATAGCAGCACTACCTTTGCTAACCGCAGTAACTAAACCAGTTTGGCTTACTGTAGCAATTTCTGGTTTGGCGGATTCCCAAGTAACACCTTCTTGGTCAGCATTTAATTGTAAGGTTTGACCATAGAGAATACTCTTAACATTGCCTTCTGAAGTAATATTGATCTTCTCTAATTTCGCAGAAGATGGTTTATCTTCAGAAGCTGGTTGGCTAGCTGGTGTTTCTTGTTCACTACCATCACCACCACCATTGTTATTGTTACAACCCGCTAGACTAAGGCTTAGCAGCATAGCAAAAACTGTAAGTGGGAGAATTAATCCTTTCTTTTTCATTATTTAAGAATTCCTTTCTGAGACGCTCAACAAAAAGACCAAAAAGAGATTATGGGTCAAATTGCGATACGCCTATTTATACATTTATTCTATTATTATGAATAATTAATGTCACTCAAAAAGAGAGTGGCACTATCAGACTAAAATAAATAAAGTGTATATTTCATGTTGGAATAATTTTATAAATTAAAAGTCTTTATTCGTGTAAAATAATAATGCTATGAGGAAATGGAATATCATCATCACTGTTCTCTTGTTTATTTTAGGAACGATCTGTTTCATCTTTTTTGAAGTGAAACCAATCACAATCTTAGAAGATGGCTTAGCTAATAAATTACTATGTGGTTTTATAGCGAGATTAGGATTAAGTTTGGTCTTTGGTTGGATGTTATATCGTTATGGTGGGAGTAGATTAATGGTCTTTACCCGTCAATTCCCTAAATACTTACTATGGGCATTACCATGTTTTATGGTGGCTTTTGTCAATTTCCCCTTAAGCACACTTATCGCAGGAAGAGCAGAAGTCATTAGAACTGATTTATTAGGTTTATACACTTTATATGTTATTGGTGTGGCGCTTTTAGAAGAGCTTATCTTCCGTGGTGTTTTATATATCATCGTTAGTGATTATTTAAGAGGCAAAAGATATCAATACTTATTGACCGCTTTAATATGCGCTGGGATATTCTCTTTATTCCACTTAACAAATTTATTTGAAGGGATGAGTATTGGTTCTGTCTTATTACAGTGTTTATATACATTCTTAATTGGTGGCATGTTAATGATCACGATGATCAAAACAAAGAACATTTGGCTATGTGTCTTAATCCATGCTTTATTTGACTTTGGTGGCCTTCTTATTATCAATCTAGGTATTGGTAATCCTTGGGACACCATATTCTGGATTTTGACATTTGTGGGTGGAGCGCTTTGCGCTGGTCATTGCGTATACACTTTGCTAAAATTGGAAAAAGGTTATGTATCCGAATGAGTTATTCCATATAGGCAGTATCTCCATTGATTTATATTCAATTTGTTTTTTAGTGGGCATTATTGCTTGTTTTGTTTATACATATATCGCCATGAAGAAATGCGGATATAGCACTACCGCGGTGGACACCATTTTAATTATTGGTGTCTTCGCGATTATGTTTGGGATATTGTCCGCAGCATTATTCCAAGCCTTTTATAACTTAATTGCTGGTCGAGGTTTTACTTTCCAAGGTATGACATTTATCGGTGGTCTAATAGGCGGTGTGGTTACTTTCTTAGGCATCTATTTCTTATATGTCTATGTCATCAATCCAAGATTAAAAGAAAAGAGCTTCTTTAAATCGGATATGAATAAAGGTGTTTGGTACTTACTTAGAATTGCACCTGTATCCATCACTATCGCGCACGCCTTCGGTAGAGTGGGTTGCATGTTCGCGGGATGTTGTCATGGGCATGTTACTAACGAATGGTATGGCATGTGGAACGCAGAAGTGGGCGCGAAGACTGTTCCTATCCAAATGTATGAGGCTATCTTCTTATTTGCTATAAGCGCTTTAATGATTGTTTTATTATTTGCTTTTAAGTTTAAATACAACATGTCCTTATATTTAGTCAGTTATGGCATTTGGAGATTTGTTATTGAATATTTCCGCGCTGACTATAGAGGTAACTTTATTCCAGGATTATCTCCATCTCAATTCTGGTCCATTGTCATGGTCCTATTAGGGGTCGCTATATTCTTTATTTACCGTAAGTTTGATTCTAGATTTACTAAAGAAGAAGTGACAGATTCCCCAAAAGTAGAAAGTAAAACAGAGTAAAATTTAATAAAAAGATAGATTTGTTCTCAATAATTGATTAATATTCTTTTCGCTTATGCTATTTGAAAACTATGAACGTTTCGATATGAAAAAGAAGCCTGGTAAACCTAAGCTTCGTTTATTAGCGTTCCTCATTGCGTATCTTGATAAATTAAAACATCATATCAAAATTGATAAGACTGGTTTTAAAGGAATTAAACCTCCTTATTTATTACTCGCTAATCACAATGCCTTTATGGATATAAAAGTGATGGCAATGGCGACATTCCCTCATCCTAAAAACTATGTCATTGCAATTGATGGCTTTTTAAATAGAGAAAAGTTTATTAGAGATATTGGTGGCATTTGTAAAAGAAAATTCACCACTGATTTCCAACTAATTAGACAATTAAAATATGTTGTGGATCAAGGTAGAGTACCTGTTATCTTCCCAGAAGCTAGATATTCATTATGTGGCACGACAGCGATTATTCCACCATCACTAGGTAGATTGTGTCAGTTCTTAGATGTTCCAGTAGTGATGCTTATGATGCATGGTCATCATATTAATTCTCCATTCTGGAATTTAACTGATCGCAAAGTTAAACCACTAATGACAGAAATTAAAGTAATCCTCACTAAAGAAGAATTACATACTTTATCTATCGATGAGATTAATAAACGCATTAATGATGCTTTCCAATACGATGAATACAAATGGCAAAAAGATAATAACGTTCATGTCAAATACAAAAAGAGAGCGGAAGGCCTCCATAAAGTCTTATATAAATGTCCACACTGTGGAAAAGAATACAAGATGGACTCTAAAGGTACACAGTTATTCTGCAAGGCATGTGGCCATACCTGGGAATATAGTGAACTAGGTGAATTAACCGCGGTTCAAGGCGAAACATACTTCTCTCATATTCCAGATTGGTATGAATGGGAAAGAAGTGAAGTTAGAAAAGAAATCGAAGCGGGTACTTATCACTTCGATAGCATTGTTCATACATGCATGATGCCTAAAGATAAATTCATTCCAATAGGTAAAGGACACTTAGTCCATGATATGAACGGCTTTAAATTAACTGGTGTCTTTGAAGATAAAAGATATGAAGTTGAACTTCCAGCCTCTGCGACATATGGTGTTCATATTGAATATGAATATCTTGGTAAATATGGAGACTGTGTTGACCTTAATACATTAGATAATACCTATTATGTTTATCCAGAATGTGAAGACTTTGCAGTCACTAAATTCTCGTTAGCCGCGGAAGAGCTATACAAATATTGGATCAACAAGAAAAAGGATGCATAAGCATCCTTCTTTTTATTTAATTAACTCTAAGAGTTCTTCTTTTAACTTAGGTAGATCATTATTAACTGTATCCACTAATATAGCGATTATAACGCTTGTATAATCATGAGCCACTCTATTTCTTGTGCCTCTCAATTTATTAAAAACATCTTTGAAATCAATTTGAATCTGTTCTGATAGCCTGCTGCTATCTTCGTACATTTTTTCAAATTCTAATTGAATAGAATCAGAAACAATAAAATTTTCTTCAATTTCTTCTAAAGAGTATTTGTTGCAAATAAAGGTGAGCCTATCGATTTTTTCAATCATCAAGGGGATTATTCTTTTATCTTTTTCGTTGATCATAGTATTCTCACCCCCTCTTTTAATATTTCCACAATTATTGGGTTGTCTGGTTTTAAATCACATAGTCTTAGCAAATCAATCTTTTTAGAAAGAGCTTGTCTAATTTCTTCTACCAATGAAAAATAATCAAAGCCAGTTATATCGGTATCAACGAGGATATCCACATCGCTTGTTTGTGAGGCATCACCTCTTGCGTAAGAACCAAACAAATAACAGAAAGAAATGTTGTGGCTTTCTAAAACAGGAATTAGTGCTGATTTAATATCACTTAATTTTAATACACCATGCTCTTCATCAATTCTTAAATGATTCTCTAAATCTTCAACCATTTTTCTATACTTATAACTATTAGAAAAAGAATCGCTTTCCTCGTATCTTACATAAGTACGGTAAGGTATACCGATTAGCAAGGCGGCTTCTTTTTGTGTTAAACCATATTTGTTTCTAGTTTCTCTAAGTAACATACACTTATATTATACATATTTGGCAAGTTTTATCAATAAACAACTCGCCATTTTGGCAAGTTTATCATTATATTGATTTGCCATATAACAAAAAAAGGATGCTAAAGCATCCTTCTTTATTCTTCTTTTTAATTACTTTTGGAAATATAACTTATGAGCGTAACCCACTGGTTCTTCAGTAACGTTAATTCCTAAGGCATTTAATGTTCTTAAATCTGCATCAGATAAGATACAAGAGCAATGCGCTTCCGCACCTTTTAGTTTTGGCAATTGTTTTAAGGCGAGCTCAGCGAGTGGGTTGCTACTTGCTTGAATCGCTAAGGCAATTAAGATTTCTTCAGATCTAATACGCGGGTTCTCTTTTTTTAGTGGACCAGTCTTTAAATCCGCCATTGGGGAAATAACGTGTGGTGAAATTAAATGAATGTGATCATCAATTTTACCAAGCATCTTCAGTGTATTAAGTAGCATGGCAGCAGGGGCACCTAATAAGATAGAGCGTTTACCAGTAATGATTTTGCCATTACTTAATTGAATGGCCACCACTCTTTCTTTACACTTCTTAGCTTTTTCTAAACAAGCATTAACAACTGGTCTAGCGTCTGTAGTCACACCAACCGCGCTCATTAAGGCTTCTTCTTTAACAATTGTTTCATCGTTAAATTTACCTAAGAAGACATTCTTTTTAGCTTGATAATATCGACGGATGATTTCTTGCTTACTTGCTTCACAAGCAGCGTCATCATTAACAATCGCAAAGCCCACCATATTAACACCCATATCAGTTGGTGATTGATATGGAGAAGAACCATAAATCTTTTCGAAGATGGTCTTTAATAATGGGAATGTTTCAATGTCACGATTATAGTTAGTCGCAGTTTTGCCATACGCCGCTAAATGATATGGGTCAATCATGTTAACGTCCGCTAAATCGACTGTTGCGGCTTCATAAGCTAAATTAACAGGGTGTTCTAATGGAAGGTTCCATACTGGGAATGTTTCATACTTGGCATAACCAGATTTAATACCCTTTTCCATGTCATGGTAAAGTTGAGACAAACATGTTGCCATTTTACCACTACCTGGACCAGGAGCGGTTACAACGATAAGTGGTCTAGTGGTTTCTACATAATCGTTTCTTTCAAAACCATCACTGCCGAAAACGGAAACAAGGTTTTGTGGATAACCAATGATACGATAATGTTTATAAACTTTAATACCGTTCTTACGTAATTTTGAGGCAAATTGTCTCACGGTTGGGTGGTCTTCATAAAAACACATAACCACACTTGAGACATATAAGCCTGCGGCTTGATAAGCATCAATTAGTCTTTCAACTTCTGATTCATAGGTAATGCCTAAGTCATTACGGACTTTATTGAACTTGATGTCGTCAGCGTTGACCGCCATAACGATTTCAGCGTCATCTTTAAGCGTTAATAACATTTGCAGTTTTGAATCTGGTTCAAAACCAGGCAAAACTCTAGAAGCGTGGAAGTCATCAAATAACTTACCACCGAATTCAAGATAAAGTTTACCGCCAAAGGATTTAATGCGTTTTAAAATCTCTTGACGTTGAATCTTCAAGTATTTCTTATTATCAAAGGCAAGTTTTTTCTTATTCGTCGGCATAGTTATCAAAATAGCCTTGGATTAAGACAACTGGTGTACCTTTATCACCAGAACCACTTGTTAAGTCACATAAAGAACCTAATAAGTCAGTAATTTGTCTTGGTGTGGTACCTTCAGATACCATATTTCCAACGAGATCCTTTTCTTTAGCTTTAATATCTTCTTTAATCGCCGCTGCTAGAGCTTCGCCTTTTAAGCCTTTATAAGCATTATCGGCTAAATATTTAAGCTTTAATTCGTTTGGCGTGCCTTTTAGGCCAACTGTATGGAATGGAGAAACGACTGGGTCTGCTAATTCCCAAATCTTACCTTGTGGGTCTTTAAATGCGCCATCACCATAAACCATAACTTCGAAGTGTTTACCGGTTTCTTTTAATAATCTAGCTTGGACATCTTCTACAAGTGGTTGACCATCTCTTGGGAAGAGTTTCACTGTTTCTTCAGTAGCTTTATTAGAACCTAATAAACCAAATCTATCGTTATAGCCTGAGCCATTAATTGGGGCATTCATAATATCATCAAGAGTTAAGACTAATTCTGCGCCTTTATCTTTAAGTAAACGCTTATTAGCAAATCTTGTATGAATATCGCAAGTGAGAACTTTCTTTGTATAGTTAAGAATAGCGTCCGCTCTATTAGCGAAGATGACTTCCACATCAGCGCCTTGTTCTTTGATTAAATTCACATAGTAATCAACATAATCAACGCCAGTGAATTCGTGCTTTCTATAACCGAATAATTCTCTATATTTTTCTAAGCTTAAAACATCACTATATGGATTGATGCCTGCTTCATATACTTGATCAAATGTAATTAAAGCATTACCAACTTCATCGCTTGGATAAGAAAGCATTAAATAGACTTTCTTGACGCCTCTAGCAATACCTTTTAATAAGATAGCGAATCTATTTCTACTTAAGATTGGGAAAACGACCGCTACTTCATCGCCACCTGTTTTCTTTTTCACATCGGCGGCAATATCATCAATTGAGGCATAGTTACCTTGGCAACGTGCCACAATACTTTCAGTTATCGCTACTACATCGCGATCATGGAATGTAAAACCTTCATTTTTTGCGGCTTTCAAAACTGAGTCGACGACGATACTAGCTAAATCATCACCAGTTTTAAGAACGGGAAGCCTAATCCCTCTAGATGTTACACCTACACATCTCATAATTAATTTCTCCTATTTCCATATCCATCTTGGATATTATTAACATAACTAAAAGAGGGGCTACTCCACCTATGAACTTGCTTATTAGGGGCAAGTGATTGATGGGAGTGTCCACATAATCCTTTCATAACTAAGGCCTCTTATTTTTTCTCTTTTCTAATTTTGGCGAGGATGTTTCTAGCGACATAGACACCACATGCACCCGCTTGCGCTAGGCCACGTGTTAATCCCGCACCATCTCCACCAACATAGAGATTCTTTATATCTTTAACTTCGAGTTTGTTATCAATCTGTGGGTGTGCACTATAATATTTAGCTTCGACACCATAAAGCAATGTATGTTCAGTAGCAATACCTGGAGTAATATGGTCTAAAACATTAATCATTTCGATAATGGCTTGCATGGTTTTTTGTGGTAAGCATAAGGCTAAATCACCAGGAACTGCTTCTTTTAATGTTGGTCTAACAAATCCCTCTTGGATACGCTTAACCGTGCTACGTCTGCCTTGTTTTATATCACCAAAGCGTTGTACGAGTACAGAACCGCACGCTAATTGGTTAGCTAAAGAAGACACCTTTAAAGCGTATTCATTTGGCTTTTTAAATGGTTCTTCAAAGTGATGAGTAACGAGTAATGCAAAGTTGGTGTTTTCGCTAGAAAGAGATGGGTCATTATAAGAGTGACCGTTAACATTAACGACACCTTGATAGTTTTCCATAACGACGTGTCCACCTGGGTTAGAGCAGAATGTTCTAACAGTGCTTCCGGTACTAGCTTTATATAAGAACTTACCTTCGTATAAGTTTTTATTAATTTCTTCCATGACCATATTTGGGCATTCCACACGGACACCAATATCAACTTGGTTTTGGGTCATTTCAATATTTAATCTTTCAAATAAGTCGGTTAACCAAGCACTACCTTCTCTACCAACGGCAAGTAAAACATAATCCGCTTCAATCTTATAGCCTTTATCAGTGACGATACCTTTGATTTGGTTATCTTCAATGACGATATCTTTAACAGCGGTAGAAAAACAGCAATCAACTTTGTCTTTTAAGTCAAAATAAATTCTAGTTAAGATTTTTAAGTTTTCTTCTGTACCTAAATGTCTGACTTTACTATGTAAAAGCTTTAAGCCCACAGACATGGCTTTCTTTTCGATTTCTCTTACTTCTTTTGTATATGGATCAGTAATAACTGGAGTGGCACCATATTTAAGGTTGATCTCATCGACATAGTGAATGAGTTTCATTAATTCATCTTGATCAATATAATCTTGTAACCAACCACCAAATTCAGAAGTGATGTTGAACTTACCATCAGAATAAGCACCCGCACCACCAAAACCATTAGTGATGCTACATGCTGGATAGCATTCTTGATAGCCCTTAGTGTTCTTTGGGCATTTAGTTAATTTATGTTCTAAAATAGGACAATGTCTATTTTCAATGGATAAACCTTTATCAAGGAGAATAACTTTGAGGTCTGGGTTCTTTTTGACTAATTCATAGGCACAAAAATAACCACTTGGGCCCGCTCCGACAATGGCAACATCGTATTTCATAATTATCTCCTTTAAGCCTTTTCTAATAGAAAAAACACTATTTAAGTATAATCTAACGTCATGCTCATGTTAAATGTTTTTTAACATTTTGAAAAACAAAAAAGCATATAAAATATTTAATTGCGTAATTATGTGATATTACTTGGTAATAAGCACTATTTTCAGTCATAATAAAAAGATGAAAGGAGAAACTAAAAGATGATAAATAATAATCAAGACTTGCTTAAATCAATCAACAAAGCCCTAGAATGTAATGAACCAATCACTATTGAAACAAATAAGGGAAAAGCGATAGTCATATCGGAAGAAAAATATAACTCGATGATTGAAACTATCTATTTAGTTTCTCAACCAGGCCTTGTTGAAAGTATTAAACAAGCAGAAAAAGAAGACATCAATTCAATGAAAGAATACGACTCGAAAGAGCCGTGGTAGAAGAAAAAGCGATCCAAGTGGACCGCTTTTTTAAGATATATTTTTCACAAAAACTGTTTTAAGAGTGTTTCTAACTTGCTCAAGTCGTTTGTCGCGGAATCATAGACAACAGAATAATCTGTCTTTCTATATTCGTGAACAAGTTTGTTTCTAAACCCAATGATTTCAAACCAATCAATTTCTGGGTGTTCATCTTTAAAATTTGCCGAAATCGCTTTTGTGTTCTCTGCTATTTGGATGAGCCTTAGCACAACCGCATCAACAGTACGTCTATCTGCAACAAATTCTTCAAAAGATGCATTATTCAAGTACTCTTTGATAATATTAATATCGTCTACAATTTTTAGAAAAAAATAATCATCTTTTTTCTTATTATCCATAGATTTTAATACCATCTTTCATGATTTCATAGATCAATTCACCGTCAGCATTGCTCAAATTAATTAAATCAATTCTCTTATGCAACGTTAAGCGAAGCCTTTCAGTGATTCCTACATATTTCATACCTGTTAAAGTAGTTTTAATACACAAATCAACATCGCTTTTTTCTGTTGCGTACCCCTTTGCATACGAACCAAAAAGATATACAAGCGTAACGGAATCTTGATACATTTCATTGATAACCCTATGAACCCCTTTTATTATTTGATCAATGCTAAGAATCCCCTTTTCTTCAGTTATCTCACAAGCATCTTTAATAGTGGCAATCATTGCTTTTCTTTTTAAAGTGTTCCCATACTCATTATCACTTTCATATCTAGCATATGTACGTAAAGGAACGGAGCAGATTTCTGCCGCTTTTAATTGAGATAAACCATATTCTTTTCTCAAATCAAATAAATTCATAATTTATCACCACTATTATTATATCATATTGGCATATATATTCAATTAGAATGTGCCATTTTGGCATATTATTATTTTTGGTTTATGTCATAATGGCAAAATAAAAAGCGATTCTTTATGAACCGCTTATTTATTAATTGTTTTGTTTTAGAAATTCTCGTCGATATATTTAGCGATAACTGGCGCTAAGGAGACGATAGAGACAACGTCTTCTTCTTGTGGAATAGAATCACTAATCGCGATATCTAAGATGCCACATCTATATAATTTCGCTAGAGCGTTTTTGGAGAAGATGCCATGGCACGCACAGATAAGAATACCTTTCGCATCATTTTTGAGAAGTTCTTTAGAGGCCGCAATAATTGTGCCGCCTGTATCGATAATATCATCGATCATCAAACAGTATTTTCCCGCAACTGGTTCACCTTTGATATTGGTGATAACCGCTTTATTTGGTTCAGGACGATATTTATTCAAGACTGCGATTGGAACATCACCTAACGCTTTAGATAAATGTTTCGCTCTTTCTAGACCACCTTTGTCTGGAGAAACTATAACAATGTCTTCTAGAGAGATTCTGAATTTCTTTAAGCGTTCGCGGTAATATTTCGCAAAGACACTTGATGAATAAAGTTCTTTTGATTCCATTCCTTCAAAGAATGGGGCCATTGCACCACTATGGTAATCAACAGAGATAACTCTGTCGCATCCTGCAGCTTTTAAGCAGTTAGCGACTAGCTTTGCACTAATTGGATCACCAAAGTCAATGGTTCTATCTTGTCTCACGTATCCAAAATAAGGGATAACCGCGGTAATAGTTCTAGCTTCGCCTCTATGACAAGCATCAATGAAGATCAATAACTCCATTAATTTGTCATTAACTGGCTGACATGTCGAATGAATGATAATGACATCTTTATTTTTGACATCAGTGTCAGGACATGGACGGGCAAAAACTTCGTTGTCTGCGAATCTTCTCACGATTGCGCAACTCTTCTTCATGCCCAATTCTTCGCACACCTTGTTAGTCAACTCTTCACAAGATGTCAAAGAGAACAAAACTGTTTTTTCTTTGTTTTTCATAAACCTTCTCTTCCCTCTTTCAACTGAAAGGAATTTCTAATTAATGAATTAATTATCTGTCGCTTGTTGTACCGTTAGTAGTGCCAAAGATACGGTCACCACAATCGCCTAAACCTGGGCAGATATAGGCGTTTTCATTTAATTGACGGTCTAAAGCGCCGATATATAGAGGCACATCTGGGTTGGCCTCACAAAACATTTTAACACCTTCTGGGGCTGCAATAATACAAATGAATGTAATTTTCTTAGCGCCATGCTTTCTAAGCATTTTAACAGCATCGATCGCAGAACCACCAGTAGCGAGCATTGGGTCGACTAAGTAGACATCTAAATCAGAGATGTTAGCAGGTAATTTGCAGTAATATTCTACTGGTTCATGGGTTTCTTCATTTCTATATAAACCAATGTGACCAGAGATAGCACCTGGCACGAGTTCGGCCATGCCATCTGCCATACCTAAGCCCGCTCTAAGGATTGGGACGAAGCATAATGATTTACGGTCCACTACTGGTTGAACGGTCGGTTCAACTGGTGTTTCGATAGCGACATCATGCATTGGAAGATGTCTTAAGGCTTCGTAACCTTCTAAAATAGCAATTTCTTTTACTAATAAACGGAATTGATTTGTTTTGGTTTCTTTATCTCTAAGTTGTGTAATCTTATGAGTTAATAAAGGATGGTTTAAAACAATTGCGTTTTTGTATTTAGAAATATCAATAGCCATAAGTTTTATTATTCCTCGACTTTTTCTTCTGCTGGAGCTTCTTCAACTTGAACAGGTTCTTCTTTATTCTTTTTGAGATTAACAACAACATTAACGATGATACCAAGGATTAAGGCACAAGCAACTTCTGTTAATGTGATGGAACCAGCGTTATTTGGAAGAATGAATTTACAAGCAAATCCACCTACACCAGCGATTAAGATAACGGAAACAACAAATAAGTTTTTGTTATCGCCAAGATCAACATTTTGAATCATCTTTAAGCCAGAGACAGCGATGAAGCCATATAAGGCAATACAGACACCACCCATAACTGGGGTTGGGATAGAAGCGAGTAATGTGGAGAATGGTAAGAAGAAGCTGAGCACGATCGCCATTAAAGCGGTAACCCAGATTGTTCTAATGGAAGCGTTACCGGAAATAGCAACACAGCCAACGGATTCACCATATGTTGTGTTACAAGCACCACCGAAGAAGGCACCGGCCATGGAGCCAACACCATCACCAAGGAGTGTTCTATGTAAGCCTGGTTCTTCTAATAAGTCTCTACCAATGATAGAACCTAAGTTCTTATGGTCAGCAATGTGCTCCGCAAAGACGACGAATGCGACTGGAATATAAGCAACCGCTAAGGTACCAAGATATGGACCAAAGTTAGCGAAGTTGTCTGGATTTTTGAAAGATTCAATAGCTTTGAGGAAGGTGAATTCTGGACACCAACCACCAACGAATTTACCCCAACCAGCATTTTGGAAAATGCCGAAATCAATAATCTTTAAAGCAGCTTTATCTAAGGCATAGCCTAAACCTGTTAAAGCAAGAGCCACTAAGTAACCAGCGCCGATACCAACGACGAATGGGATTAATCTTAAGAAACCTTTTGGTTTGCTATAAACAGATGTAATGATAACTGTGAATAAAGTAACTAAACCAACAAAGATGCAAGCGGCAACGTGCCATGAAATTGCACCTTCGCTAGCAGCGAATGAATCGACATCACCATAGCCGAAAACGTTAGCAACTGCGTTTGCAGATAAACTTAAACCGATGATAGCGACTGTTGGGCCGATAACAACGGCAGGCATTAATTTAGAAATCCAGCCTGTACCGAATTTCTTACAAACTAACGCTAAGATAACATAAACTAAACCAGCGAAAATCGCACCGATGATAACACCGAGGAAGCCGAGTGTACCATAACCAACAGCACCACCGAAGGCAGCGAACATACTTCCTAAGAAAGCGAAGGAGCTTCCTAAGAAGACTGGTGATTTAGATTTTGTGAAAAGTAAATAGACGATTGTACCAACACCAGCACCGAATAAGGCGGCGGAAGTACTCATGTTTGTGCCAGGTATGCCGTTATTGATAATTGCAGGAACAGCAATTGTGGCGGCCATAATGGCTAATAATTGTTGTAATGCGAAGACAATAGTTTTTCCCCAACTTGGCTTGTCTTCTACATCGTAGATAAGATTTGTTTTTGCCATAACGTTTCTCCTTTCTGAGCAAAAAAAATGACCCGACAGTCAGGCCACTTAACAACAAATACGAATAGCGATAGGAAGGCTAATTGAAGGGAAGAATCCCCCTAAGGCGGTAGGATTTTTCACTTTTCTTACACACTTCACCATAGCAATTCTTTGCCTAAAAGATTATCAAATGAACGCGTATAATGCAAAGGGTTTTTTAAGTATTTTTATTTAGGCGCGACTATAAAGCAAAATTGTCACATTCAACTTTTTTTCAGTGTCTAAAAAATGCGTTTGTTTCGTTGTTAAAGAGATAGGCATGTAGTAAAATAAATTGTTACACCAGAGGATATAGTTATGACTAAAAAAGAAGAAGTTATCGCCCTAGCGGACAAATATATTAAAGATGTTCCAGGATTCCCAAAACCAGGCATTATTTTTAAAGACATCACACCAGTATTTGAAAACCCAGAATACTTAAAAAAAGTATTCGATGTGATGGTTGAAGAACTTAAAGAAAACAAAATTGAGTTCAACAAGATTGTCTGCCCAGAAGCCAGAGGTTTCTTATTTGGCCCAACACTTGGTTTGATGACAAAAAGAGGTGTGGTCATGGCGAGAAAACCAGGCAAACTTCCAAGACCAGGTAACTGTGTTTCTTATAACTTAGAATATGGCACCGCCACTTTGGTGGTTTCTGAAGACTCCATTCAACCAGGAGATAAAGTTTTAGTGGTCGATGATTTATTAGCAACAGGTGGATCTGCGAAAGCTTTATGTGAACTCGTTGAAAGAAGTGGCGCTTCTGTGGCCGCAGTGATGTTCTATATTGAATTAACTCCACTCAATGGTCGTAAAGTATTAGAAAAATATCCAGTTATTTCAATTGTCCCTGTTGAAGCTTACTAAACTTTATACAGTGTCCAACAATTTGTAAAAAATAATTCCTCGCACGATAAATCTTTAATATAAGAATACGTGCGAGTTTTTTCTATTTTTAGCGCAAGATTATCAGGGCAAATGTCAGTTTTTGGTGTTTACTTTTATATACTTATAAACCTATAATTATTGTGTTAATGAGAAATCGTTAACTTCGTATAATTCCCTAATTGGTGGGAAGTCTCTACACCACACCGTATAATGTGGTACTACGAATTAAGTTAATAGACGAAGCGATCGGTCGCATGTTTCGTCATTGATTTAAAAGTAGAGGCTTCCAATTATCGGAAGCTCATTTTTATTTTTTAGAAAAGAATAAGGAGGACAAAAACAAAAATGAAGAAATTACGTTTAGTATCATTGTTAGCGTTAGGTGCCGCTTCCATTTCTGGCTTAGTCGGTTGTAACAAGGCCCAAGAAGGCGAAGCAGTTAAAGTCGGCTTAATCTGCTTACATGATAACAACTCCACCTATGATGCCAACTTCATCAATGCTTTAAATGAAGCCGTTGGCCATTTAGGCAAAAAAGTTATTTTCGAAAAGAACTGCCTATTAACAGGTGTCAATGAAGACGAAGACTGCTTCGATGCCGCTAAAGACTTAGTGGAAAAAGGCTGCAAAGTTATCTTTGCTGACTCCTTTGGTCACCAAGACTACATGCTCCAAGCCGCGAAAGAATATCCAAACGTGGAATTCTGCCACGCGACAGGAACAAACGCTAAGACAAGCAACCAAGCCAATTACCACAACGCTTTCGCTTCTATCTACCAAGGTAGATTCTTAGCCGGTTATGCTGCTGGTTTAAAATTAGTCGCCACAAAGAATTCCGAATTAGCCGCTGGTGTTAAAGTTGGCTATGTTGGTGCTTTCCCATATGCCGAAGTTAAATCAGGTTATACTTCTTGGTTCTTAGGCTTAAGAAATGCTCTCCGTGATTATAATTTTGATGATTCTAAGACCACAATGTCTGTTAGATTCACCAACTCTTGGTATGATCCAGATGCAGAATCCAGTGCCGCTGATGCTTTAATCAACGAAGGCTGCGTTCTCATTTCTCAACACGCTGACTCCATGGGTGCTCCAGGTACATGTGAAGCAAAGAGCATTCCAAATGTTACTTATAACATTGAAACAAAAGATAAATGTCCAAACACCTACCTTGCTTATAGCAGAATCAACTGGGCTCCATATTACGAAGCCGTTGTTAACGCTGTTTACGAAGGCAAATCCATCGAAAACGAAATCAATAGAAACTGGACAGGCACAATGGCCACTGGTTCTGTTGAATACAATGTCAACTGGGACAACCTTCCAGCCGATAAGAAAGATGAATTCAAAGGCAAATTAGACGCCGTCGAAAAAGACGTTAAAGAAAAAGGCGCTGCCAAAGTCTTTGATTGCTCCACATTCAAAGTGAAAGGTCAAAACCTCACTTCTTATAAAGCTGACACAGATGGTGACTTCGCTCCAGATACAGAAGTTATCGCCACAAGCGGTTCCGTCAAATACTTTGATGAAAGCCACTTCTGCTCCGCTCCATACTTCGATATCGATATCGACGGTATCGTCTTACCAGCCGCTCAACAATAATTTGTAGCAAAGTAAATTCAAGACTTGCTGGCCACAAAAAGCCAGCAAGTCTGTTTCTTTTATGGAAGCAATTAGATTCGAAAACATCACTAAACAATTTGGAAAAAAGGTTGTCGCTAATAAGGACATTTCTTTTTCTATTGATAGCTGTAAGATCTATTCACTTTTGGGTGAAAATGGATCAGGTAAAACTTCATTAATGAATGTTTTAGTGGGCATTTATAAACAAGACTCAGGACACATTTATATCAACGGTGAAGAAGTTGAAATTAATTCTCCTAGAGATGCCTATAAATATAAAATTGGCATGATCCATCAACACTTCAAATTAGTGGATGTTTTTACCGCAACCGAAAACGTTTTATTAGGTTTAACAAAAGAAGACTATAAACTTTTTTATAACGACCAAAAAGCCATCAACGAAAAACTCATCGCTGAATTAGAACAAAGCGATGACGTTAATAAAGACAAAAAGATTAAAGAATTAAGAAAAGAAATAAAAGAGGCTGGCCGCTTTAATTTAAAAAGCGCCGCCAGAAGAATTGAATCCATTTGTAAAAAGTATGGTTTTAAAGTTGATCCTTATCAAAAGGTTTATGACATGAGTGTTTCAGAAAAGCAAACACTTGAGATTGTTAAAGCTCTTTATCGTGGCACGGATATCTTGATTTTAGATGAACCAACCGCAGTTTTAACTCCACAAGAAACAAAACAATTATTTAAAGTTTTGTCCAATATGCGTAGCCTTGGAAAAACAGTTATTATTATCACCCATAAATTAAATGAAGTTATGGAAATCAGTGACGAAGTAGTTGTTTTAAGAAAAGGCGAATATGTTGGCACAGTCGAAACTAAAATGACTAATGAAAAAGAACTAACCAACATGATGGTTGGTCGTAAAATCGACTTGCAAATCAAAAGAAAAGAACCACATAATCCTGAAGATCGTTTATTCCTTAACAACATCACAGTTACTAATATCGATGGCACCACTGCTTTAGACGATGTTTCCTTTGTGTTAAGAAGTGGAGAAATACTTGGCGTTGCGGGTATTTCGGGTTCAGGACAAAAAGAACTACTTGATGTTATCGCCGGATTAAGAAGTTATAAAACAGGTGATATTATCTTCCATAACCCAAAGAAAGAAAAACCTGTGACATTCTTCCACCACTCCGTTAAAAAAATTCAAAACATGTCTAAAGAAGGATTCTTCCATGATAGGGATGGAAATAAATTAGACTTATCCAATAAGAGCAAACAAGAAATTATTGATATGGTCAATAATGAAAACGTCATCTTCTATGAAGATGAAATAATTGATTTAAAGAATAAAACTCCATTAGAAATTAGAGATCTTGGTATTAAATTAAGCTTCGTTCCTGAAGATAGATTAGGTATGGGTTTAGTGGGTTCTATGGACATCATCGATAACATGATGTTAAGAAGCTATCGTAAAGGACCTGGCTTATTCTTCCATAGAGAAAAACCAGAGAAACTCGCTAATGAAATCGTTCAAGAATTAGAGGTTGTGACACCAAGTGTTCATACTCAAGTTGGTAAACTTTCCGGTGGCAATATTCAAAAGATTTTAGTGGGTAGAGAAATATCTTCTTCTCCAAAAGTCTTTATGGCCGCTTATCCAGTGAGAGGCTTAGATATCAACTCATCGTATTTAATTTACGACTTATTAAACGCACAAAAAGAACGCGGTACTGCGGTTTTGTTTGTTGGTGAAGACTTAGATGTTCTAATGGCTCTTTGCGATAGAATACTAGTTTTAAGTCAAGGCAAAATAGCGGGTATCGTTAATCCTAAAGAATGCACAAAAGAAGACGTCGGTTTATTAATGACAAAAGGAGGGCACCATGAATAAAACTGAAAATAAGAAACATTTCAAAATGCCGTTCCACGTCGTTAAAAGACTAGACATGAGCAAAAAGAATTACTGGATTATTAAAGTAATTGGCTTTGCGGTGGCTCTATTATTCGCTGGAATTCTTTGTACAATTCTTGCACCTGGAACATTTATTACTTTCTATACATCAATGTCAAAAGGCATCTTTAATCCAAGAGATCCAGAAATATTGTTAGAAACAATAGAAACTGCTGGTTTGCTTTTATTAATTGCTTTCGCTTTAGCGCCAGCATTTAAGATGAGATTCTGGAATATCGGTGCTGAAGGACAAATCTCAGTTGGTTGTTTGGTAACCGCTGGTATCACAAGATTTATGGCTAACGGTAGTAACGATGCATTAGTTATTATCGTTTGTTTAATAGCCGCAGTTGCTGCTGGAATTATCTGGGCGGTTATTCCCGCTATATTTAAAGCGTTATTTAACACAAATGAAACATTATTCACATTAATGATGAACTACATTGCTATTGCCCTTATTTCATTATTCATCAGTATTTGGGTTACAAGTGGTTCTCAATCATTCCCATTATTAACGGAAGGCAATTTACCAAAGCTTGGTTATAAGTATATTTTCAACATTATATTCGTTGTCATTGTTTCGATTATTATGGTCATTTATCTTAAAAAGACGAAACACGGGTATGAATTAAGTGTTGTTGGTGCTTCTGTAAATACCGCGAAATATGTTGGTATTAACGTTAGAAAAGTGATCATCCGCACAATGATATTATCTGGTGCTATATGTGGCCTTGTTGGCTTCTTGCTAGTTTCTGGTCACCACCACACCTTATCCCCTAACTTAGCGGGTGGAAGAGGCTTTACTGGTGTCTTAATTGCTTGGCTTGGTCAATTTGAACCATTAAATATGTTAATCTATGCCGTTTTAGTAGCTATCTTCCAACGTGGCAGCACAAAGGCCGCTAGCTATGTCGGAATTAATAAATCTGATTTCTCAGCGATTGTAACAGGTATGTTCTTCTTAATTGTTATCGCTACTGAATTCTTTGTTAATTACCGCATTGTTTTTGATGAAGATTCTAAACTTAAACATTTAATCGATAAATTCTTAGGCCTTTTCAAAAAGAAAAATAAAGAACCTATTGAAGCAACAAATGGTAAGGAGGGCAACTAATATATGACGTGGGCAGTATTTGTAGCATTCCTTGCTAAAACAATTAAAGCCGCTGCCGTATTTATCTTCGGTAGTACAGGCGAAACCATCACCGAAAAGAGTGGCCATCTTAATATGGGTATTCCTGGCATCATGTATCTTGGTGCGTTAGGTGGCATTCTTGGTGAAAGAATTTACATTGATAGTTTGCCAGCTGGTGCGCAATTAAATGGTTTCATGATTATTTTCATGCCGTTAATATTTGCGATGCTTTTCGCAGCGTTAGGTGGCTTATTATTCGCATTCTTTACCGTTACATTAAAATGTAATCACAATGTTACCGGTTTAACAATTACCACCTTTGGTGTTGGCGTTGCTTGTTACTTTGTTGGTGTTATTAAGAGCGATCGTATCAGCGATGCTGGTTTAATGCTTCAATCGTTGTTCGTAGACGTGAATTACAACTGGGGAAATAACTGGTTTGGTCAAATATTCTTGTCTCAATCATTCTTCGCTTATTTAGCCGTTATTATCGCAATAAGCGCTGCAATTATTCTTTCTAGAACAAAGATAGGTCTTAACTTAAGAGCATGTGGCGAAAATCCAGCCGCCGCAGATGCCGCTGGTATTAACGTTGATAGATATAGATATTTAGCCACTATTATTGGTGCGGCTATTGCTGGCATAGGTGGCTTGGTCCTAGAACTAGATTTGTTAAAAGGCTATTTCAATGCAAAAGATGCAGTTGATTCGTTTGGTTGGTTGGCGTTATCGCTGGTCATCTTCTCCATGTGGAAACCATCAATTTGTATTGGCGCTAGCTTTATCTTTGGTGCCTTACAACAATTAAAGTACTACTTAAAACTATCCTCCGCTCAACAACAATTCTTCTCCTTGTTACCGTTCTTATTCACAATTGTTGTCTTAGTATTAACAAGTGTCTTCAATAAGAAAAACGCCCAACCACCCGCTGGTTTAGGCATAACGTACTTCAGAGAAGATAGGTAAAAGAAAACCGCTTAAGCGGTTTTTATTTTTCTTCGTTTTCTTCTTTTTTGCTAGGAGCGGATATAATCGCTGCTAGATGAACTAGACATCTAACAAGTAATGCGCCAACGCTATTGGTTAATATTACTATCAACAGATTCCAGAGCATATCGATGTTCCAATTGAATGCCATACCGAAGTAGAACATATTAGCGATACAGTGTTGGAAACCACAGTACACAAACAATGTGACGGCGGTAATAATACCGATAATCTTCATTGCATAGTTTTGTAAATTCTTAAAGAAATAAACAGCGATATAAACTAACGCTCCACAGAAGATGCCTTGTAAGAATACGGTTGTGGAACCTGTTTTGCCTAAAGAAATAGCAAGGATTCTATTAGCGATATCTGGAACATTCATGAAAATGAAATGGCAGATAATGCCTAACGCGAAAGCGCCAATCGCGTTGCCCACTAACATAATAGGTAAATTGATCGCGTTTTCTTTTAGCTTTTCTCTATCGTCGAAAACAACACCAACTTTGCCTGTATATAGTTGTAATCCAAGTGTACAAACTAAGATTAAACCAATAGAGAATAGGGCAGAGGCAAATATTTGACCGCCAACAGATTTAGCATAGGTACTAACGATAGTAAAAACTAGAGATCCTAAGCCAATGGCTAGGCCAGCGAATACGCCAAAAAGAAGTACTTTTAAATATTTCATATTAGAACACCGGTTTATTATTGACGAACGCCTTTACATTCGCACCACTATATACTTTGAGTCCTAAAGCTTGGAGTTTATCTCTGCCGCCTTGGAAACCTTTTTCAATTTCAACAGCAACACCCACCACTTTAGCTCCAGCTTGATTACATAAGTCTAATAAGCCTAAAGCAGCATTACCTTCTGCTAAGAAATCATCAACAATTAAAACCACGTCCCCTTTATTTAGGTATTTATTGGCGACGGTGACGGTCGATTGAATATTGCGGGTAAATGATTTAATTTCTGCTTTATAAACATCATTACCCACTGTTAAAGATTTGCTCTTTTTAGCGAACACTAATGGCAAATTACCCATTTCTTCAGCGACCGCAAAAGAAACAGGAAGGCCACTTGTTTCAATGGTTAAGATTTTATTAATGCCAAAGCCTTTAAAGCATTCAGCAATTTCTTTAGCGATATTTCTAGTTAATTCAGTATCGATTTGGTGATTTAAAAATGAGTCGACTTTAAGGATATCATTATTAATAATGACACCATCTTTAAGAATGCGTTCTTCCAAAAGTTTCATTATTTTTGAATCTCCTCATTCCATCTATCAATATCTTCTGGGGTAGCAATATAGACATAAGGAACATTTCTTTCAAGTTCGTTATAGTCTAAGCCATATCCCACTAAGAAACAGTTTTCTTTTAATGTTTTGCCAACATAATCAATTTTGATATCTTCACATCTAGCGTATTCTTTATCAAATAAACAGCAGATAATGATTCTCTTTGGTTGATAATTATCATTTAAGTGATCAATAAGATATTTCATAGAAATGCCTGTATCAACGACATCTTCTACGACCACAACTGTACGGTCTTTAATATCCATATCGAAATCTTTTTTAAGATTGATTTTGCCTGTGGATTGAACACCAGCATAGGAAGAGATTTGGATGAAGTCGGTAAAGATTGGTCTATCGATGCGCTTGATTAAATCAAACATGAAGTTTAAAGCACCCTTCATGACACCCAAAAACAATGGTGTTCTTTCTTCGTTTTCTAAATCCTTGGAAAGTCTCTTGCCAATATCGTTACAAATGTCTTGGATTTCTTGTTCAGATAAAACAATTTCACGATCTTCTCGCATAGTCTAATCTCCTATTCCCACTCAATAGTGGCGACTGGTTTATTACTTAAATCATATAATACACGATTTACACCTTTAACTTCACTTAAAATTCTATCTCTAATTTTCGCTAATAAGGCATATGGGATTTCTTCGATAGTAGCGGTAACAGCATCAACGCTGTTGATTGCGCGAATAACGACTGGCCATTCAAATGTTCTTTTACCATCTTTGATACCTGTTGATTGAATTGGAGGAACAACGGTGAAGTATTGCCATACTTTTTGATCTAAACCTGCATTCGCAAATTCTTCTCTTAAAATAGCATCAGATTCTCTAACAGCTTCTAGTCTATCGCGTGTAATTGCACCTACACATCTTACGCCTAAGCCTGGGCCTGGGAATGGTTGACGATAAACCATGCTGCATGGTAAGCCTAAGGCTTCACCAACTTGTCTTACTTCGTCTTTATATAATAATTTCACTGGTTCAACGAGTTCAAAACCGAGTTCTGCTGGAAGACCACCAACGTTATGGTGTGCTTTGATACCAGCACTTTCTAAAATGTCAGGATAAATTGTGCCTTGGCCTAAGAAGGAAATGCCTTCAAGCTTTTTGGCTTCTCTTTTGAAGACATCGATAAAGATTTTACCGATGATTTTTCTTTTTTGTTCTGGATCATTAACACCCGCTAATGCATCTAAGAATTCATCAACAGCGTCAACATAAATCAAGTTAGCACCTAATTGTTCTTTGAACACTTTGATAACTTGTTCACTTTCACCTTTTCTTAATAAACCATGGTTGACGTGAACACATGTTAACTTGTCACCAATTGCTCTAATTAAAAGAGCAGCACACACTGATGAGTCAACACCACCAGAAAGGGCTAATAAGACTTTCTTATCGCCGACTTGTGCTTTGATTTCTTTGATTTGTTCTTCAATGAATGCTTCCGCTAATTCTCTTGAATTAATACGTTGCATTTTTGGGTCTCTGACATTACCACTCATAAAA
>JAEEGJ010007085.1_pt1 | contig 32729 bp, 25 predicted proteins | sample 8958761 | NCBI WGS metagenome assembly JAEEGJ01 (sample SAMN16246546, study PRJNA631951) | gut metagenome | biome: gut microbiome; feature: rumen; material: RS-attached | host: Bos | place: Iran: Karaj | collected 2018-10
AAAAATCTTTCTTGCCATCCCTTCCGCCGAAATGGCCGAAAGAAGGGATATTCTTGCTATCTGTCAGGAAACCGGCTGTGAGCTGAAGAACCTGCCCGGCATGTTCCAGCTCGTAAACGGCGATGTCAGCGTTTCCAACCTCAAAGACGTTTCAATCGAAGACCTTCTCGGCCGCGACCCGATTCGTGTGGATATGAGCGGCGTATTCGAGTTCCTTCATGGAAAGACCGTGCTCGTAACGGGCGGCGGCGGATCCATCGGAAGCGAGCTGTGCCGCCAGGTTGCGGACCATCATCCGAAACGTCTGATCATCTTCGACATTTACGAAAACAATGCATATAACATCCAGCTTGAGCTGAAGGAGAAGCATCCCGAGCTCGATCTGGTAACCCTGATCGGTTCTGTTCGCGACTCCCGGAAGATGTTCCAGGTATTCGAACAGTACCGCCCGGACGTGGTGTACCATGCGGCAGCGCACAAGCATGTGCCGCTCATGGAGGACAGTCCGTGCGAAGCCATCAAGAACAATGCCATCGGTACCTACAAAACCGCTTATGCGGCAATGGTACACGGTTGCAAGCGCTTCGTTCTGATTTCCACTGACAAAGCCGTCAATCCGACCAACATCATGGGTGCATCGAAGCGACTTTGCGAGATGATCATACAAAGCTTTGACGAGAAGATCAAAGAAGGCAAAGCGGCCGAGATTCCGCAGCTGTTTACACACTATACGCACACAAGAGGCGGCAAGGAAAAGCTCGACCGGACGGCCAATGCCGAGTTCTTTAGGAAGATTAAGACCGAATTTGTCGCAGTCCGTTTCGGTAACGTGCTCGGTTCGAACGGCAGTGTTATCCCGATCTTCAAAAAGCAGATTGAAAAGGGCGGTCCCGTAACGGTAACCCATCCGGACATCATCCGCTACTTTATGACGATTCCGGAAGCCGTAAGCCTCGTGCTTCTTGCAGGAACCAATGCAAAGGGCGGCGAAATCTTCGTCCTTGATATGGGAAGCCCCGTCAAGATTGATACGCTTGCGCGTAACCTGATTAAGCTTTCCGGCCTTAAGCCGGACATCGACATCAAGATCGAATACACCGGTCTTCGCCCGGGCGAAAAGCTCTATGAAGAGAAGCTTCTTGCCGAAGAGGGCATTCAGAAGACGGAAAATGAGAAGATTCATATCGGTTGCCCGATTAAGTTCGACATTAACCGCTTCTTAGATGATCTCGATGACCTGATGGATGCCGCCTATGCAAACAGCAGGGATATCAAGAGACTGGTTGCCAGCATGGTAAGCACGTATCACCAGGAGGGTGTGGAAGCGCTTAGAAGCGAGACATACAGGATGTTGATGAAGGAAGTCGGTGAGGACAGCCTTGGCGAGGAAAAGGACGACTGAGCGCCGTCTACGACAATTGTCAATGCAGGAGTAATGAAAAGAAATGAAGAAAGCTTACGATGGGCTTTACAACAGATATATAAAGCGAGTGGTCGGGCTCGTCATCGCGCTCCCCTTTTTTGTCATTGCGATTCCGTTCTACATCATCATTGGGATTGCGATTCTTATTGAGGACGGGCTTCCGGTCTTCTACCGGCCTCTGCGCGGAGGATACAAAAACAAACCCTTTCGCATTTTTAAGTTCCGCACGATGGTGAAAAATGCCGATCAGATTGGCGGAGGAACAACTGCGATGCACGATCCCAGAATCACGAAGGTCGGGGCGATTTTGCGGAAGACCAAACTCGACGAAACTGCCAATCTGATTAACATATTGCTCGGAACAATGTCATTTATCGGACCGCGCCCGGAATTGCTTCGATATACGGATCAATATGAGGGCGAAGAAAAGGAGATTCTTGAGGTTCGTCCCGGTGTGACTGATTTCAGTTCTATCGAGTTCATCAATCTCGATGAGATTGTCGGCGAGGGCAACGCCGATGAGATGTACGAAAAATATGTCCTGAAAAGAAAGAACGAGCTGCGTGTTAAATATGCGGAGAGCGTCGGTTTCGGAACGGATTGCATAATTTTCTTTAAGACGATTGGGAAAGTGTTCCGTAAGGCATTCGGTTTTATCTTTAAGAAGGAACACCGTTGATTACCGGTGACAGTGAAACAGGAAAGACAGAAGATGGAATATATCACTTTGAAAAATTCGGACCTCATCGTCTCGCGGCTGTGCATGGGCGGTTGTCCCATGGGCGGCTATGGTTGGGGAGATGTACAGGAGCAGGAGCTTGTGGATGCGGTGCACGCTGCCGTGGAGAGCGGCGTGAACTTTTTCGATACTGCGGACACCTATGGTCTCGGGCAGAGCGAGAGGGTTCTCGGGAAGGCTCTCGGAGCCGCCCGAAAGGATGTAATCATAGCCGACAAATTCGGCGTTCGCGCGGGCAATGGGCCGACTTTTTACGACAACTCTCCGGAGTATATCCGGCAGGCAATCGACCTGTCACTGAAAAATCTGGGCACGGACTACATCGACCTGTATCAGGTACATTACCGCGACGGCAAGACGCCGCTTGCGGAGGTAATCGGGACGCTTACGGAGCTTCAGGCGGCAGGAAAGATTCGCTATTATGGGCTCTCCAACATCCACAGCGAAGATTTTGCTGAGGTCGCGCCGTTCGCCGGCAAGGTTGTCAGCGTGCAGGATGAGTACAGCCTGGCATGCCGTAAGAACGAGAGTGATCTGGAGACACTGTACCGTGAGTATCAGATAACGCCGCTCACCTGGGGAAGCCTCGGACAAGGCATTTTAACCGGCAAATATGACCAATCGGTGTCATTTGCCGCAAACGACCGCAGAAGCCGCGATATCTATGTAAATTTTCACGGAGAGAAACTCCTTAAGAACCTCGAAATTGTCGAGGTAATGCGCCCGATTGCCGAAAGACATGGCAAATCGGTGAGTGCTGTAGCAATTCGGTTCATTTTGGACCGGCTGGAGGGTTCCGTCGTATTGGTCGGCGCAAAGCGGCCGGCGCAGATTCTCGGCAACATCGAGGGTCTCTCGTGGAAGCTCGATGAGGAAGAGCTTGCATTGCTTGATCAAGTTTCGAAAGATTGAGGATGATACATGAATCGCAACAGTGAACAATTAGCCTGGCTGATTCGCCGGCACGGCATAGAGATGACACATCGCTCCGGCGGAAGCCACATCGGCGCTATTATGTCCGTCGCGGATGTCGTGGCGGTTCTTTATGCGGATGTTATGAAGTATGACCCGAAGAATCCGCAGTGGGAGGGAAGAGACCGCTTCATTTTGTCAAAGGGGCACGCGGGTGCAAGCATTTACGCCGCTCTCGCTGAGGAAGGATTCTTCCCCGTGGAGGAACTCAAGACGCATTATGCGAACGGGAGCCGGTTGTCCGGCCATGTGTCGCACCATGTTCCCGGCGTTGATTTTTCAACGGGCTCGCTTGGACACGGTCTTTCAGCTGCCTGCGGAATGGCGTACGCGGCGAGAAAGGATCGAAAGGACGACCATCGTGTGTTCGTTGTCCTCGGCGACGGTGAGTGCAACGAGGGTTCTGTCTGGGAGGCAGCACTTTTTGCAAACCATTTTCGGTTGAATAATTTGATTGCGATTGTGGATCACAACCGTATGCAGAGCCTGGATTTCAATGAGAACACGATTGAGATTGAGGACTTTGGCGCCAAATGGAAGGCGTTCGGCTGGAATGTCATCGAGGTAAACGGCAACTGCCATTCCGAACTCAAGAGCGCGTTCATAAAGGCAGAGGAGTTGCGTTGCGAAGAGTCACACAAACCTACGGTAATCATCGCCGACACTGTTAAGGGCTGCGGTGTCACTTATATGCAAAATGATATCCTGTGGCATTATCGTTTTCCACATGACGGATGGGAGTACGATGAGGCTGTAACGGAGATGCACGAAAACATTCCCGAAGGTGTTGTCGACCCGTATACGCCGGACGGCATTGCCAATCCAACACGGCATACGGATGCCGATGACATCGGTAATGACCATACATTTACGAAGACCTGGAACACGACCTATCCGGAGACGATGCGCAGGGTGGAAGCTGCACCCGGAAGCAATGAGGAGGTTCGGGAGATCGGAGGGGCAGCGAAATGAGAGATACATTTGTGCGAACCTTGACGAATTTGGCGAAGGATGATCCCAAGATCGAACTCGTAACCGGAGACCTCGGTTTCGGTGTGCTCAAACCGTTTTGGGAAACCTGTCCGGATCAGTTTACCAACGCGGGCATTGCCGAACAGAATATGACCACGGTTGCAGCAGGAATGGCGCTTGAGGGTAAGACAGTGTTTACCTATAGCATCGGTAATTTTCCTACACTTCGTTGTCTTGAGCAGATTCGGAATGATTGTGCCTATCACGAGGCAAATGTTAAGGTTGTCTGCGTCGGCGGCGGATTTGTGTACGGATCTTTGGGAATGAGTCATCAAGCGACCGAGGACATTGCAATTTTGCGGGCGCTTCCCAATGTGATTGTGATGGCGCCGGCCGATCTTGTTGAGGCGGAGGAGTGCACGAAAGCGCTCGCGCGAACGAAAGGAACCGCTTACCTGCGTTTGGGACGAGGCGGAGAAAAGCGGATTCATGAAAAGATTGACAATTTCGAGATTGGCAAGGCAATTCGTGTGTACGAGGGAGAGAGGATTGCAATATTCTCCACCGGCGCGATTTTTGAGGAAGTCACGGCGGCGTACGCACAGTTAAAAGAGATGGGGTACAACCCCTGTGTATATACTTTTCCGACGGTAAAGCCGATTGACCGCGAGGTGATTGAGAGAATCGCCGGGGAGTTTGAACTGATTGTGACCTGTGAGGAGCACAATATCGTCGGCGGGTTTGGCGGCGCGGTTGCCGAGGTTATGGCGGAGTCCGCAAACCGGAAAGCGCGGCTTCTTCGAATCGGGTTAAACGATGAATATAGTGTACGTGTCGGCAACCAGAAGTATTTGCGACAGCAATACGGAATGGATGCGACAGCAATCAGCGAAAGAATTGTCCGCGAGGTTTCAAAAGATGAACAATGATAATGCCGGAGTAGCGGCGGTTCAGCGGGAACTCTACGATTTGATGGTTGTTTTGCATGAGTATCTCGAAAAACACAACATCGATTACAGTCTGACCGGCGGATCCCTCCTGGGAGCCATCCGCCATCAGGGGTTCATCCCGTGGGATGATGATTTGGATATCATGCTCTCAAGAGAGAATTTTGAGAAGTTTGCAGAATGCTTTACAAAGGACCCTTCGGATCAGTTCATCTTCGAGCGCGACCAGTGGGTGTATCGCGCGAGAAAGACGCACAAGACAGAAGGGTTTGTTCCCTCTATTGACTTTTTTATCATCGACAAGGCGCCGGTGGGGAAGCTTAAGACAAGGCTTCAGGTTTGGCGTCTGAAAATTCTTCAGGGAATGCTTCGTAACAATGAGAAGGAGGGAAACTATTCCTTTCTATACCGCATCCTGATTGCTCTGTCGAGTTTGCTCGGCAAACTGCGAAGCAAAGACAAAATGTTTCGCACTTACGATCGTATTTCTCAATGGGGTCGCAATGGCGGCGGAACCGAATACGGCATCTTCAACGACCGTTTCCGTCTGCTCGGCCTGCGCTACGGCGAGTGGATTGTCAACGGATATACGAAGCATGCATTCGAGACAGCGGAGTTTGAGATCATCGAGGGATACGATGGGTATCTTACGAAACAGTTCGGCGATTATATGCAACTGCCGCCTGAACAGGATCGTGTTCCGCAGCACATGTTTTGATTACGGAGGAAGAGATGGCGACGGATATTGCCGCAATACAAGAGGAACTTCGTGTTCTTCTTGAGTTTTTTCACAAGCTTTGCACGGAGCATGGGATAGAGTATTCACTTCACGGCGGGACGCTTCTCGGGGCGATTCGTGAAAAAGGCTTTATTGCGTGGGATGATGATGCGGACGTCACTATGGATCGCGTAAACTACAACCGTTTTTGCGAGTTGATGAAGAGTGTGGAGCTTCCGAAAGGATTTGGGTTTGTCGACGAGAGCCGTTTTCCCCAATTTGCGATGAAACGAGAAGGGAGACCTCCGGTGTGGACGGATATTTTCGTCTACGACTATATTTCAGAAAAACCGTTTGCTCGAAAAATGAAAATTGCGGGAACCAACTTTTTTATCCTTGTCACGCGGCGTATCTCGGACCAGAAGATGTCCAACAAAAACGGCCTTTACAAGGGCGTGAAGAAGTTTTTGATGAACGCGCTCGTCTATTCAGCTCAGATTGTACCGTACAAATGGCGTCTTGCTCAAGCGAAGTGGTTCATGAGACGTTTTCCGGGCAAGAAACAGTTTGTACATCGATCTAACGATACGCGTGTAGGCGCAGCAAAGATTTTGCCGGCAGAAGTTATTTCAGGGTATGAAGTAATTGACTTTACCGGTTTTGATGTGATGGTTTTAAAGCGTTGGCATGAGGTCTTGACCAATTCTTATGGTGCTGATTACATGACGCCCCGTAAGGATAAGCCGGATGTGATGCATGAAATTACGCTTGCTAAGGAACAGCAGGAGATAGAAGCTTTTTTGGAAAAGCGGAAAAGAGTTAGATGATGTTGACGGAGAATGTCGGAAAAAGTAACGGATTATTGACATTACTGACAATCTTTCTTATGACGTTCAGCATATATGCGGATTTCGGAATCAGAAGATCGTATGGATATCTGGCTATTCTCGCAGTGGCGGTTTTTTTGATTGCCTTGAACAAATACATAAGACCATTTTCAAGGTTTAAAACCTGTTATTGGCTTTTTGTACTACCTTGTGTGCTTTTTTCGATACTACCCTCTTCCTATCGTTCCGATAATACAATTGCCATAAGCATATATATGATTGTCGCCGGGTTCTTTGTGACATGTGCGCAGGTTAACCAAAAGGAAGGACGGCGGGTGCTGTGGATTATTGATATTGCATCGATTGTTCTGTCCCTATATATTATTGCCGTGAAGGCCATCCCGTCTCTGTACTGGAACGGGGTGACTCGCTTTATCTCGTCATACTCGCAAGAGGCGGCAAAAGACCTGGCGGCTCAGGGTTATGGGATTCCGATTGGGGATTCTATCACATTTGCCGACTATGTGATTGTAATGGCGATGCTTTCGCGGCTGTCAAGGGTCATATTTTTGAAGATAAAACCGGGAATCGGATTCTTTATATTTAGTGCAGTGAATATCGTTGCAATGTTTTTTGAGAACAGACGATCCGAGATCTTATGCCTGGTAGTTGTTGTGTTCTTCTTCTTTCTGATGTCGTTGGATCCTCACCGAATGAAGGAGGTTATGAAGAAGCTTTTCCTACTTGTTGTTGCGGTGGCCTTGATTGTTTTTGCGTTTTATATTCTTTATAAGAACGGCGGGCTGGGGCGATACGAGGGGATTATTCAGAAGTATATCATGAAAGAGGCTTCGGGACAGGATGTTTCAGGAGGTCGGCTGGATTTGTGGGATACGGCTTGGCACTTGTTCTTGGAAAGACCACTGTTCGGAATCGGTTGGGAACGGTTTATGGGATATAACACCTATCATCATGACGTTCACAATACCTATCTGCAGTGGTTATGTGAGACCGGTGTTGTCGGGTTTGTTCTCATCTTCGTTCCAATGTTTATTTTATTGGGAATGTCATACAGGTGTGTGAAAAAGATATGCAAAGATAAGAATGCGGATGTAACGTTCACGGCTATGGCGTGTGTCGGATTCGGAACCCAGTTGTTCTTTTTTGTGATTAATATTATTGACCCGGCCTTCTATCACTTGAACTATTTTTGCTTCTTCGGTATCGCGCTGATTCTTTCGGAATGCTCATATAAACTATATTCTGAATCGTTGTAGGGGAAAGGAAGCAATCTTGAGCAATGGCTAGAAATAGGCTTAGAACGAATTTTGTGCTGAATACCGTTTCCCAGGTATTGCGAATTATAACGCCGTTTATCACGACGCCGTATATCGCGCGGGTGCTCGGCGTGGATAATGTCGGAATCTTCAGCTATTCGTATTCCGTGCAGTCATACTTCTGTCTGTTTGCGGTTCTCGGAACGGCAGCTTACGGAACACGCGAGATTGCGAGAAATCGCGACAATCGTGCAAAGGTAAGCCTCGCATTCTGGGAGATTGAGGCATTGCGTACCATAACCGCGCTCGTCGCCATGGCGGGATGGGCGGTTGTCATCGGCATCGCCGACAACCGTGTGATTTACATCCTTCTGTCGACCTACCTTGTCGCCTCGATGCTTGATATCTCGTGGCTTTACATGGGATTGGAGATGTTCCCATTCATCGTGGCGCGGACGATTCTCGTGAGAATCCTGGAAGTGGTTTCCATCTTTGTATTTGTCAAGGGGCCGAATGATCTTCCGATTTACTGTGCAATTATGGGCGGTGGCACATTAATCGGAAATATCACACTGTGGCTGAACCTCCGCAAGTGTGTTGACGGTGTAAAACGTAACTCGATTAACCCGTGGAGGCATTTAAAAGAGACGCTTGTATATTTCCTACCGTCGGTGGCGACGACAATATATACGGTTTTGGACAAGACTCTGATCGGTGCCATTACGGAGAGCGATTATGAGAACGGTATTTACGAGCAGGCGACAAAAGTCGTGGAAATCGCCAAGGCCATCGCATTTGTGTCTCTGAATACGGTCATGGGACCGAGAAGTTCGTACCTGTATCAGTCCGGACAGTTTGACAAGATTAAAGCAAATCTGAAGTTGTCCACGGATATCATGCTGACGATTGGCTTCGGCTTCGCCTTCGGCATCGCCGTAGTGTCTGATCGGTTTGTGCCGACATTTTTCGGCGCAGGATACGATGGCGTTATCTTGCTTCTTAAGTTACTGTCGCCAATCATTGTGATTATTACCGTAAGCAGCTCCCTGGGAGATCAATACTACAACCCGGCGGGTCTTAGGTTAAAGACATCGATGTATCTGATTATCGGTGCCGGCGTCAACCTCATATTGAACCTTTTGCTGATTCCTGTGCTCTATAGCGCGGGTGCAGTGATTGCCTCTGTGATTGCGGAGATTGTAATCTCGTCTTTGTATCTGATTCACTGTGACGGGTATATGAACCTAAAGACACTTCTTCACGTATCTTGGAAAAAGATAATTGCGGGAGGTATTATGGTGGTTGCTGTGCTTGTGATTGATCCTTGGATTCCGTCGAATGTTCCGGGGTTGATTGCGGTAGTTGCCGTCGGTGGAAGCGTATATCTCTCAGTGCTTCTCGCGCTTCGGGACAGCGCGATGCTCTACGCAGTTAAGGAATTTACGAAGCGTCTTCGCAGAGGCGGCAGAAAGACACAGAGTCAGGAATAACAGGAGAATGAGATGGATACAACGGAATTTGTCGTGAGTGAGAAACGTCGTGCGGTTTGGAACACAGAGATAGAGATTTTCGAGGCGTTTCGCGCGATTTGCGACCGACATGGGCTTACTTATTTTGCGGACAGCGGAACCTTGCTCGGAGCCGTTCGTCACAAGGGGTTCATTCCCTGGGATGACGATATCGATATTTCTATGATGCGCGACGATTACGAGAAGTTTCTGAAGTACGCTGCCGAGGAATTGCCCAAAGCGTATTTTCTGCAGATCCCTTCGACCGAGGAAGATTACTTCTACGGCCACGCCAAGATTCGCAAAAACGGAACTACAGCTATAAGACAGATTCAGTATCCGGAGCGGTACACACACCACCAGGGCGTTTTTATTGATATTTTTCCGATTGACAATGTGCCCGACGGCAAGGTTACGAAGGCGTTTCACAAGTTTGTTGCGCTTAAGATGATGCAACTCATTTACTATGCGAAGTATTACTATCGTCAGAACAAACATTCCCTAAAGACGAGGATTAAGCACCGCATCAGTTGTATTCTGCTTCCGAGCAACAAGGCAATTCGCAGAGCGTACGACCGCTATGAAAAATGGATCCGTCGCTACAACAAAAAGCAGACGGTCACAATCGGATGCATCTCAATGTACTATAACCTCAGCAACTTCCTTTGGCCAAGAGAGTGGTTTGCGGAGAAGACTGAGTTGCCGTTTGAGAACATTACGATGGCGGCTCCTTCGGAGTACGACAGAATTCTTACTTATGAGTACGGCAATTATATGACGCCGGTACAGGCTCCGACGGAACACGGCGAGGTGTATTTCGATATCGAGCACAACTATACAGACTATTATGACGGGACCCGCGTGTTTGCGGAAGGGGACCTGAAACTGTGAGAAACCGGCAGAGATGGGGTTTTGAGAATTTCAACGAGGCGGTGAGTCAATGAAAAATGTAGCAGTTTTGTTTGCCGGCGGAATCGGAAAGCGAATGAATTCGGGGGATGTCCCGAAACAGTTCCTTGAGGTATTCGGCAAGCCGATTCTGGTCTATACAATTGAAGCCTTTCAGAACCATGAAGAAATCGACGGTATCGTCGTCGTGTGCGTGGAACCATGGATTCCGTACACGAAAGAACTTGTGGAAAAATACAGCCTCACGAAAGTTTTAGAAGTGATCCCCGGAGGCGTGACCGGCCATGAATCCCGTCTTCTCGGATTGCGATGCGTTACGAAGTATTTTGAAGAGGCGGTCGTGCTCATCCACGACGGAGTTCGCCCGCTGATTGATGAAGGAACGATTTCGCAGGCAATCGCATGTACAAACGAAAACGGTTCGTCGGTTGTCTGCTCGCCGGCAATCGAGACCATTTATCGCGAGGAAGGGAATCGTAAGACGATAATCCCGCGGGAACAATGCTCATTGCTACGGGCACCCCAATGCTTCTTCCTCTCGGAGATTCTCGGATTGTACGAAGATTCTTACGCTAAGGGCGAGCGCGATGTCATTGATTCCGTGACGCTGATGCAGATGTACGGGAAGAGTGTTCCGAAGGTCATCGGTCCTGCGGAGAATATCAAAATAACGACTCCCCTCGATTTCTATATGTTTGAAGGGATTATGAAGAGTCGCGGAATAAAGAGGGATACGGAGGAGAGCAATGGTTCTGACGGAAGATCTTGAACGCATTGTTTCAGATAAAAACATTGCCTGGGAGAAGCTTCGCGGAGCGAAGGTTCTGGTGACCGGAGCAACCGGATTTATCGGTTCGTTATGCATCGAAGCATTGCTTGCGACCGGGATTCCTATGCAAGTGTGTGCGATGGTACGCGACCGTGCGAGGGCAGAGGTTTTGTTTGGTAATCGTGTCGCCTATCTCGTGGGGGATGTGAGAAATCCGCTTCCCGCAAATATGGTATTTGACTATATCATTCACTGCGCGAGCAATACCAACTCAAAAATGATGATTGAGAAGCCTGTGGATACACTGGAAATCTCCGCTGCAGGAACGATGCACATTTTAGAATGTGCAAAAAACAGCACTGCGAAGAGCGTAGTCTATGTTTCCTCAATGGAGGTGTACGGAGTAACGAAGGAAGATCAAAACCCTGTTACGGAGGATGTGCTCGGGCGCATCGATGTGTTGAGTCCGAGATCTTCTTATTCCGAAGGGAAACGCGTCTCCGAATGCCTGTGTGCAGCGTTTTATCACCAGTATCAGGTGCCTGTGAAGATTGCAAGACTCGCACTGACGATGGGACCGGGAATTCCGCTTACGGACAACCGTGTGTCGATGCAGTTTGCAAGAAGCGTCATTGAGGGAAAGGACATAGTACTTCACACGGATGGGCGGACAGTTTCGAATTTCTGCTATGTTACCGATTGCCTCCGCGGTATTTTCACCGTGCTGCTTCACGGCACGAACGGTGAGGCATACAATATTTGCAATGACCATGAGACCCGGAGCATCCGCGAGATTGCGGAGCTGGTTGCGGGTCGGATTGCAGGTGGTTCAATCCGTGTCGTGTATGATATTCCGGCGGAAAATGTATTCGGCTATGCCCCGGATGTGGTTCTGCGGCTTTGCTCGGACAAACTGCGAAATCTGGGATGGAAGCCGGATGTCGGGATGGAAGAGGCTTATCATAGGCTGATTCGATACATCAAGGAGAGTGAGATACGATGAGTGAATTGACAAGAGAGCAGTTTGAGGTATTGGATTACCTTTGCGAGGAGCCGGAGGCGAATATTACCAGCTTATCTGGCAAGATTCGCAGGATGGGTGATGGGGTAATCGAGGAGACGCTTTCGGAACTCTGTGAAAGAGGATATATTGCCGATGGCGCTGTGACGGAGAAAGGATGGTCGGCGATGGAGCCTTACCGTGTAAGGCGTGCGGTATTTTTGGCTGCCGGATTCGGCTCCCGGATGGTGCCGGTGACGTTGACCACGCCGAAGCCACTTGTCCTGGTTCATGGCAAAAGAATCATTGATGGACTGCTTGACGCGGTGCTTACCGCAGGAATTGAAGAGATTTACCTCGTTCGCGGATACCTGGCGGAACAGTTCGATCAGCTCCTCTGCAAATATCCGATGATTCAGTTTATTGACAATCCTGCTTACTGCGAGACGAACAACATTTCATCGGCTGTGTGCGCCAGAATGCACTTGGAGAATGCATACATTCTCGAGTCGGACCTGCTGGTTCGTAACCCAAAGGTCGTTAGAAAATACCAGTATTGTTCGAACTTCCTCGGCTTTTACAGGGAGGTTTCCGACGATTGGTGCTTCCTGATGAAGGACGGTTACATTGCAGAACAGAAAATCGGCGGTGAGGACTGCTATCAGGAGTTCGGAATCTCATATTGGGATGAGGAGTCCGGACGTCGGCTTGCGGAAGATTTAAAAACGACGTTCGAACGGCCCGGCGGAAGAGACATTTTCTGGGATCAGGTTCCGCTCAATGTATGCCGCAGCAATTATCGAGTGGAGGTGCGCGAATGCGACGGGAGCGACATTGTCGAGATCGATACATTCGCCGAACTTAAGGAGATTGACAAGACTTACGATGTCTGATTGCGACAGGTCGTTCGTCTGGAAGAGAACCGGAGGAATCGAAGGTGGCGCTTACAAAAAAACAATTTGATATTTTGGATGCCTACTCTGAACACGGCGCTCTTACACAGCGACAGCTTTGCGAGCTGACCGGGCAGTCGCTGGGAAATGTTAACAAGGTTGTGAAGGAACTGACCGAGCTTGGTCTGGTCGACAAAAAAGGCATCACAGAGGCCGGCATCGGGGCAATGGAACCATACCGCGTTCGGAGGGCGATTATCCTTGCAGCAGGTTTCAGTTCAAGGCTTCTGCCAATCACACTGAATACGCCGAAACCGCTTGTGCGCGTGAAGGGAAATCGAATCATCGACAGCCTGATTGATTCCTGCCTCGAGGCCGGAATCACGGACATCTGGGTCGTCCGAGGGTATCTCCCCGAGCAGTTTGACCAACTTCTATATAAATACCCAATGATACGTTTTTTGGAAAATCCTCAGTTTAATGAGACAAACAACATCTCCTCGGCGGTGGCGGCGAAGGATCTTTTGTCGAACGCCTATGTCTTTGAGGCAGACCTGTTGCTTGCCAAGCCGGGATTAGTTAAAAAGTATCAATACAGTTCGAATATTCTCGGGATCAAGACTGATCGAACCGACGACTGGTGCGTTGTTGTTGAGGACGGCGTGATTGTCGAGGAAAAGGTTGGCGGGGAGGGAGACAACATCTGGAGACTTCTCGGAATCTCATATTGGACAGAGGAGGACGGTCAAAGGTTGGCAGAGGATCTCGTTCGGACTTATCAGGCACCGGGTGGACGCGAGCGGTATTGGGAGCAGGTTCCTTTACTCTATTGCAGGGAACGGTATACTGTAGAAATCCGAGAGTGCTCGGAGGCGGATATCACAGAGATTGACACATTTCGTGAGCTTCGACAAATCGATCGAACTTACGATATCAATTTCTGAGAACGAGTTCATTTTTGAGCTTGAGAAAACAAAAAATGAACGCTAATGTGGCGAAAATGCCGCATTTTTGGTTGACAATGGTTCAGTAATGGTGTATTATCACGATGTTCACGAACCGCTAAACCCCAAACTATGGAGGTAATGAAGGGATGAGAAAGACAACGAAACTGATGTTGAGCATGCTGATGGTTGTGATGACCGTGCTTGCGCTTTGCGCATGCGGCAAATCGAACGACAAGGACAGCAACAAAGTGGTAATCTACTCAGGCGCGGAAGAGTACCGGAATGAGCACTTCTTAAAGAGACTCAAGGAGCAGTTCCCCGATTATGACATTACAATAGAGTATATGCCGACGGGAAATCTGGCCGCCAAGCTTGCTGCCGAGGGAACACAGACCGATATGGACATTTTCTATGATTTGGATTTCAGCTATGCAGGTCTGGTCGAGCAATATCTGGCAGATGTTTCCTCTTATGATCAGAGCATCTATGTAGATGACTGCAAGGTGCCTGGAGGACACTATCTTGCGGAGACGAGAAACGGCGGAGCAATTATTATCAACCCCGATGTCCTGAAGGCGAAAGGTATCGCAGAACCTACTTGCTATGAGGATCTGCTGAAACCGGAGTATAAAAACCTTATCTCGATGCCGAATCCGAAATCTTCCGGTACGGGATATATGTTTGTCAAGAGCCTTGTGAATGCATGGGGTGAGGAGAAGGCATTTGCATATTTCGATAAGCTCGCTGATAACATTCTTCAGTTTACGGAATCCGGCTCCGGCCCCGTAAACGCCTTAGTGCAGGGAGAAGTCGGTGTCGGCCTCGGCATGACGGCTCAGGCTGTAACGGCGATTAATGATGGCGCAAACCTGAAACTTCTCTTCTTCGAGGAAGGATCCCCGTATTCCTTATACGGATATGCAATCCCGAAGGGCAAGGAGAACAGAAAGGCTGTGAAGGAGGTGTTTGATTTCTTTTACTCGACGCTTGTGCGCGAGGATAAGGAACTCTTCTATCCCGAGCAGGTATTTATTGAGCAGGAGAATAAGATCGCCAATTATCCGACGAATATCAAGTATGCGGATATGAGCAACAATACCACGGACGAGAAAAAGCGTCTGCTTGAGAATTGGGAGCACTGAGAAAAGAACAATTTGCATGGGGGGAAGGCGACACCTTCCTCCCATTTCTGCAGGAAAACACCGATATTTCGGCGAGGGGTATAAGTGAACATGGACAAAATCAAGGTTGAGCATTTATCGAAAGCATTTGACAAAGCGGGGGTTTTGAAGGATGTCAGTTTCTCCGTCACGGACGGAGAATTTTTATCGATTCTCGGACCTTCCGGGTGTGGAAAGACTACCATTCTGCGTATTTTGATTGGCCTGGAGACAGCAGATAGCGGAACCATTGTAAAGGACGGCGTTGACATTACAAACGCGCCTGCAGCGACCCGAAAAATGGGCATCGTGTTCCAGAACTACGCGCTATTTGAGAATATGTCAGTGCTTAAGAACGTAACTTATGCGCTTCGCAACAGTGCTGCAACGAAGAGGGAGTACGACCGTGCGGCCGCCGAGGCGAAAGCGAAGGAGATGCTTGCGATTGTAGGCCTTTCGGAGCATATGAACAAAAAACCGAGAGAACTGTCCGGCGGACAGCAACAGCGCGTGGCGATTGCAAGAACACTGGCACTCAACCCAGATGTCATTTTATTTGATGAGCCAATGTCGGCACTGGATGTCGATACGCGGCTTAGCTTACGGGCACAGTTAAAGGAACTTCAGAAGCAGTTTGGTACGACGATGATTTACATCACGCACGACCAAGAGGAAGCGTTCGCGATGTCCGACCGCATCATGGTTATGGACGCGGGAGTAATTCATCAGTTTGACACGCCGCAGAATATTATCGACGCGCCTGCGGACGACTATGTGAAGCGATTTGTGATAAAAAATATAAACACGAAAATAAAGAGTTTGATTCAATTCGCCCGGATTCCCGATGGGGGTGATTCTCCGGAGGTAGGCGAATGAAGCAGAAGTTCAACATACGAAAGTGGAAACCTTCGCTTGCGCTACAGATATTTCTATGCACCTTCCTGATTGTGGCAGTTGTGTTGCCCCTCATTCAGATGATTTCCACGATGACATCCGCCGATGTCACCTCGATGGTTAAGAGTAAGCGGTTTCCGAAAGCATTACGGCAGACTTTGTGTGTCGGGGCCGTAGCTACGGCAATTTCCGTGTCGCTGGCAGGAGCGCTTTCTTGGGCGGTCGCGAGAACGACAATCAGGCACAAGACAGTATTGAACACATTGCTCTCCGTACCGATGCTGATTCCATCGATATCTCACGGAATGGGCCTGATTATCATCCTTGGAAAGAACGGCTGGCTCTCCCGATTTCTGGGTCTTGAAGCCGGTGTATATGGTTTTTGGGGAATTGTCATCGGTTCCGTGATGTACTCGTTCCCTGTCGCATATCTGATGCTCTATGATGTGATTCGCTATGAGGATGGAACGCCGTACGAGGCTGCAGAGGTCATGGGCCTCACGGCGGGTGATAAATTTTTTGCAATCACACTTCCATACTTACGTAAGCCGTTGATTTCCGTAATCTTTGCAACCTTTACGATGATTATCACGGACTACGGTGTCCCCTTGATTGTCGGCGGAAAATATCTGACGCTGCCGGTAATGATGTATCAGGATGTCATCGGAATGTTGGAGTTCGGTAAGGGCGCCGTGATTGGCGTAATCCTTCTTGTTCCGGTTTTTATCACTTGTATTCTCGATATGACGAACCGCGACAGGGGTAATGCCGCGTTTGTCGGAAAACCATACAGGATTCGCGATGGAAAGATTCGCAGAATAGTCGCTTGGATTTTGTGCGGCCTTGTGATTTTGGCAGTGTTCCTTCCGATTGGATCGTTCGCGATTCTCGGATTTATGAAAAAGTATCCGATTGATATGTCGTTCTCTCTGAAGAATATAAAGCAGGCTGTCAACATGAAAGCGCTTGTGTATCTCAAGAACTCCCTATTGATTGCATTTGTCGTGTCGTCCATCGGAACTGTATTTGCCACGCTGAACGCATATATGACTGCGCGTAACAAGACAAAACTGAGTTATGTGCTTCATCTGATGTCAATCACTTCATTGGCGATTCCGGGCTTGGTGCTCGGCCTTTCGTATGTGATGTTCTTTAAGTCATCTGCGATTTACGGAACCTTCGCGATTTTGTTCCTGGTCAACATGATGCATTTCTTCTCATCGCCGTACCTGATGGCGTACAATACCTTCGGAAAAATCAATGAGAATCTGGAGGATGTTGGTTCAACGATGGGAATCGGAAAATTTAAAATCATAAAAGATGTTATACTCCCGTTGTCCCTCGGAACCATGGCGGAGATGTTCAGTTACTTTTTTGTTAACTGTATGATGACAATCTCAGCAGTGTCCTTCCTTTCTACCGTAGCCACCAAACCGTTGGCGCTTATGATTACAACTTTTGAAGGACAAATGCAACTGGAATGTGCGGCGTTTGTTTCAGTATTGATTTTGAGTGTCAACGTACTGATGAAATGTGCCATTTATATAATCAAACGGGCAATGAACAAAAAGGAGACAGCATAACATGAAAACAGTTTACACATGCTTCGGAACGGATGTAATCCATGACGGGCATTTAAATATTCTCAAGCATGCGGCAGAGTATGGCCGTGTGGTTGTCGGATGTCTAAGTGATCGAGAGATGATTCGTTGTACGAAATTCCCTACTACCACGGAGAGTGAGAGAATGGAGCTTTATCGCTCCCTTCCCGGAGTAAGCGAAGTTGTGATGCAGAACAATATGCTCTATAACGATGTCATTGAAGCTTTGCATCCGGACTACATCGTTCATGGCGATAATTGGAAGGAAGGTGCGGAGCGTGCTGTGCGTTCGCATGTAGAGAAGCTTGTTTCAGCATATGGTGGGCAAATCATAGATGTACCATATACGTATAATGAAAACGTAAAAAAAGTCGATCAAAGGTTACGTGAGAAGCTTTCGATGCCGGAGTATAGAAGAAAGAGACTTCGGCAACTGCTTGAAATGGCTCCCGTTGTCAAGACAATGGAGGCACACTCCGGACTGACCGGACTCATCGTTGAGAAGACGGTCGTTGAGGCGGAGAACGGCAGACTCGACCAGTTTGACGCCATGTGGGTATCGTCCCTGTGCGACAGCACGGACAAGGGTAAGCCGGACATCGAGCTTGTCGACATGACATCGCGTCTTCGCACGATTGACGACATTATGGAGGTTACGACAAAACCGATCATTCTCGACGGTGACACGGGTGGATTGACAGAGCATTTTGTTTACAATGTGCGTACCCTTGAGAGAATGGGCGTGAGCGCCGTGATCATCGAGGACAAGACCGGTCTCAAGAAGAACAGTCTGTTTGGCACCGAGGTTGTGCAGACGCAGGACAGCATCGAGAACTTCAGCGCTAAGATTGCCGCCGGCAAGAAGGCGCAGCTCTCCGATGATTTCATGATTATCGCACGAATCGAGAGCCTAATTCTCGAGAGAGGAATGGAGGATGCCCTCACCAGAGCATTTGCCTTCACGGCGGCCGGTGCGGACGGTATCATGATTCATAGCAGAAAGAAGGATCCCGCGGAGATTTTCGAATTTTGCGATAAATTCCGCGAGAAGGATAAGAAGACACCGATTGTCGTAGTGCCGACCTCCTTCAACCAGGTAACCGAGGAGGAACTGGCAGCACATGGTGTAAACATTGTCATCTATGCGAACCAGCTTATGAGAGCGGCTTTCCCTGTAATGCGCCAAACAGCGGAAGATATCCTGCGCGCGCACAGAGCTAAGGAAGTGGATTCTCGCCTGATGCCATTTAAGGACATCATTCGCCTGATTGACGAGCTGTGATGAACAGGGGGTAAAAAAGTGGCGGAAAAGTATTTGATTCTCTCGGATATTCACGGAAATGTCAGTGCGTTTGAGGCAGTTCTCGCGGATTGCTGTGAGGAGGATTTCGCCGGGGTTATCCTGCTTGGTGATGCCATCGATTATGGTATGCGCTCCGATGACATTATTAAAAAGATTGCGACGCTCAGCGAGACACAGTGGAAAGGCAAAGTGCTTGTAAGCATATGGGGCAATCATGAGAAACTCCTGATTGATAAGGATCTCGAACGGCTCTCCACCGATCGCGGGCGCACGATGGCGCGGTATACGGCGGAAAATCTAACACCGGAGGCTGTTTCATACATATGTACAATGATGTGCAGAGACGGTTTTTCAGATTTTAAGATTGGGGAATACCGCTGTCTCGCCGTTCACGGCTCGCTTGAGGATGTGTACTGGAAAGCTATCAGTCCGGACAATCTTAGAGGTGAGTATTCGGAATACGATTTCGTATTCGGCGGGCATTCCCACTATTCCCACTGTTTCACTCATTTTTATCCTGTTGAGAATCCGGAACTTCGTAACAAAAAAGCGGTGACATTTGTCAATCCCGGATCTGTCGGGCAGCCGCGGAATCAAAACCCTTGTGCACAGTATGCCGTGCTTACACTCCCATCAAAGCGGATTGAACTGCGGGCGACAGAATATGATGTCGTAGCAGAGCAGGCACTGTTCCCCGAAGAAATTGACACCTTTTATAAAGAGAGGTTGACTCGGGGTGTATAGTGAGGGAATTTGTAAGAAACGAAAAAAGTTACTTTGAAAGGTAGAGAGAAAAATGAAGAAATTGTATGCAATCAGCGGTGTAACCGGTATGACCGGAAATGAGCTGGTTCGACAGATTCTGGTCGATGGGAGCGAGGATCGAATTCTCGGCTTTGACAACTTTTACGCATCTTCGATTGACACGGTGGCGGATCACATTAACGACCCGAGATTTGAGTTCTTTGAGTATGACATCAACAACGCGGAGCAGATGGCGGATTTTGAAGCGCGGGTTCGTGCGATAGCCGCCAACTACGACGAATTGATTTATATCAATTGTGCAGCGGTTGTTCACACGGAGCATTTTTACCATGTGTACGAGACCTTCGAGACGAACGTCGAGGGCATGAATAATTTTCTGCAGCAGGCAATTCGCGTTGGGGCACAGAAGTATATCAATTGCTCAACCTCTGAGGTGTACTCCATGAATTCATGGAATGAGAACGGCGGTGTCCGAGAGGACGATTACCTCACGATGGCTGTCGCTGAGCACAGTCAGCGTACGAGCTATGCAACCGGCAAACTCCTCACGGAATTTTTCATGAAGGATGTCGTTGATGAGGGGAAGATTAAGGGCTGCTCGATTCGTTTCGCCAATGTTTACAGTAAGGATGAGAGATACCCGAAGCATATCATTCCATTTATCATAAGCAGTTTCCGTGACAACGGTAAGGTTGTGCTTTTGGAGAACTCCAGAAAGAATCGCAGAACCTTCCTCAACAACTACGACAGCTGCAGCGCCGTGCTGGCTCTCGCAAACACCGACTCCGCTCTCGACGGAACGGTATACAATGTCGCTACCGACGAGGAGATTTCCATCATTGATCTCGCGAAAATGTGCGCGGCAAAGATGGGCATTTCCGATCCCGTAATCGAGTTTAACGGCTACCGCGCATCGGATCCGGAGCGCAGACTCCTCTCGACCGAGAAGATTCGCACACGCACATCATGGAGACCGGCTGTAGGCCTTGATAAGGGCCTCGGGGAGTGCATTGAAAACTATCTGAAACAGAATCGGAAGTGATGAAATGAAGGCAGCAATTATTACGGTGGCCGGCATTTCCAGCCGGTTTAATGAGGGAATTCCCGAGCAGGAGAAGGAGCTCAAGGCAATCTATCCGAAGGAAGACCGCGAGGCGACACTGCTTCATCATCTCCTCGAAAAATGCTCCTTCGCGGACCGCATTGCGGTCGTGGGAGGATACAGATTCGACGAGCTGAAGGCGTACTGCGAAGAACTTGAGCCCGAATACAGGAACAAGCTCACACTCGTTGAAAACACGCATTACAGCGACCTTGCGTCGGGATACAGCCTGTATCTCGGTCTTGCGGAGATTCTCCGGGAAGATGTTTCGGAAGTGCTCTTTATTGAGGGCGACCTGGATGTCGATGATGCGTCGTTTCATGCGGTTATGAGCGCGGAGAAGAGTGTTTTAACCTACACCTTCGAACCGATTTACGCAAACAAGGCCGTGGTGCTTTACCAAAATGCCGACGGCGAGTACCGCTATGCATTTAACAGCAGCCACGGGCTTTTGTCGATCGACGAGCCGTTCTCGTGCATCTTAAACTCCGGGCAGACTTGGAAATTCACCGATGCGGCTGCGCTTCGCAAGGCGAACGAGCGTTTCTTTGCTGAGGACAAGGGGGGAACGAACCTCATAATTGTCCGCAATTACCTGGAGCTCGCGCCGGATGTTGAGCTCGTCGGGCTTCACCGGTGGACCAACTGCAACACGAGAGAGGACTATCGAAAGATTCGTAAATACTGGGAGGACGAGAGATGAAATCGTTGAAAGAGCGTCTCGCGGTTGTCGAGAAGCATGTGAAAGAGCAAAATGTTAAGGTGATGATCGTCGGCCTGGGCAGCGTGGGTGCGTATCTGCTGGACTATCTGCTCAGCAGCAACGACCCCTCGCTCAGCATCGTTGTCGCCGGTCGCGACAGTGCAAAAATGCAGACGAAGGTCAATATCGCACGTGTCGCGGGACTGATTCGCGGCGTCAATAAGTCGAAGATTGACGTCGAGGGGGATGTCAATCTCGAGGATATTGATTCGATTGCAAGGGCGATTGCAAAGCACAAGCCGGATTTCATCGTGAACTCCAGCCGCGCATACCCCGGCTTGAAGTACGGCAGCATTTCCTGGAGCAATGTGCGCGCCTACGGAATCTGGAGCCCGCTCTCCATCCGGTTTACGAAAAATGTCATGGAAGCCTGCGAGAGAGCGGCGGCCGATGCGGTGGTTATTAACACCTCGTACTCTGATGCGGTCATCCCGTGGCTTAAAAGCGCCGGAAAGGCGTATCCTGACTTCGGCTCGGGCAATCTGAACCATTTGGTTCCCCGCATGAAGTATGCGATTGCGCAGATGCTCGGAGTTGAGGACTTCTGGAATGTCGATGTGATGTTTGCCGCAGGGCATTTTCACGATGTATGCATCAGTAAAGAGGGGCAGACAGAGGGTGTCGACCTACCGCTTAAGATTTACTATAAGGGTGAGGAAAAGGAACTTTCACACGAGGAGATTTTTGCGGCTTGCAAAATCCCGATGCCTGTCGATCAGACTCGTAACATGATGAATGCGTCCTCGAATTATCAGATTATCTCGGCGGTGATCTCGGCAATCCGCACCGGCGAAAACCAGAGAGTGTTCACGCCCGGATTTAACGGGGAACTTGGAGGATATCCCGTCACGGTCGGCTATATGAACGGCGCTCTCGATGCACGCATCGACGAGTCGGTATTCTCCTACGAGGTTATGAATAAGGCGAACCGCGCCTCGATGGCACTCGACGGCGTTGAGAATGTAACAGATGGCACTTTGATTTACACGGACGCCCTGATTGCGAAGGCACAGAAGGCGTTCGGCGTGACACTTCCAAAACAAGTACCTTTTGCGAAGATAGAGGAGACGGCGAAGTTTATCATTGATGAAATCATTCTCCCGCAGACAGAAGGAAAAAACTGAAAACAGAAGAGAGTGTTCGGCTTCGGACAACAAGAGGGTAAGCAATGAAAGTAGACAGATTTACAGAAATTCTCGGCGCAGATTTTTACACCGGCGTACCGGACAGCAAGCTTAAGGCGCTTTGCAATTATCTGATGGACCGGTATGGGATAGATCCGCACCATCATGTTATCGCGGCAAATGAGGGCAACTGTACTGCGCTCGCTGCAGGATATCATCTTGCGACCGGTAAAGTTCCGGTTGTGTATATGCAGAACAGTGGTGAGGGAAATGTAATTAATCCCGTTGCATCGCTCTTGAACGACAAAGTATACGCCATTCCTGTCATCTTCATCGTCGGCTGGCGTGGAGAACCCGGTGTGCACGATGAGCCGCAGCATATCTATCAGGGCGAAGTAACAATCAAACTTCTGGACGACATGGGAATCGAGTCATTTGTCGTGGGCAAAGAGACAACCGAGGAAGAAGTTGTTGCCGCGATGGAGAGATTTCGCGGAATTCTTGCAGATGGCAAGGATGTCGCATTTGTCATCCGCGCGGGAGGACTTTCGGATGCACCAAAAGTGGATTATAAAAACGACAATTCGATGGTCAGAGAGGAAATCATTCAGCACATTGTCAGAGCCTCCGGTGAGGATCCGATTGTTTCCACGACCGGGAAGGCAAGTCGGGAACTGTTCGAGACGAGAACAGCGAATGGGCAGAGCCATAAATATGATTTTCTAACGGTCGGCTCTATGGGACACAGCTCGTCTATCGCGCTCGGTGTGGCAATCAACAAGCCGGAGAAGAGAATCTGGTGTGTAGACGGTGACGGAGCAGTACTCATGCACATGGGTTCAATGGCAGTAATAGGAACAATCTGCCCGAAGAATCTGGTGCACGTTGTTATCAACAACGCATCGCATGAAACTGTCGGAGGCATGCCTACTGTGGCGGGTTCCATAGATCTTGTGGCCGTAGCAAAAGCATGCGGATATCCGAGTGCTGTGTCCGTAGACAGTTTTGAAGCACTTGACCGTGAACTCGAAAAAGCAAGGACCAGAGGCGAACTCAGTCTGATTGAAGTGAAGTGTTCCATCGGTGCGCGGGAGGATTTGGGTCGGCCGACAACTTCGGCAATTGAAAACAAAGAAAGCTTTATGGAGTATTTGAAGACACTTTGACCAAAGTTGGGGAAGCCTCATGATATCAGTAATCGTTCCGCTATATAATGTTGAGTCATATGTCAGGGAGTGTTTGGACAGTTTGTTGGTGCAGATACAGGCAGACGTTGAGTTTATCCTGATTGATGACGGCTCGACAGACAGAACCGGAAGCATAGCCGACGAGTACGCCGAAAAAGACAGCAGATTTCGGGTAATCCATACTGTCAATAAAGGTTTATCTGCAGCAAGAAACTGCGGGATTGAAGAAGCCAGGGGTGAATGGCTGATGTTTCTTGACGGAGATGATTATGTCATCCCCGGTTTTTGCCTAACACCATACAAAGTAGCGCAAGAAACGGGGGCTGATATCGTTGTGTTTAAATACGCAAGGTTATCTGAAGGCAAATTTATTCCGAGCAAAGAGTGTCGTTGGACTGAAGGCGAGCAGGGAAAGGGCAATGCAATCAAGAATGGTCTCGCTATGGCATGGAACAAAATATATCGAAGCAACTTGTTTGAAGGAATCCGTTATCCGGAAGGAATGGTTTATGAGGATCTCGCAACTACTTATAAGCTGATTGATGCATGCTCGAAAGTTGCTTTTTCAGAAGAATGCCTTTATGTGTATCGTGAAAGAAGCGGAAGCATTTCCAAGAGGAAAAACGCCAAGACCCTGTATGACGGACTGGCTGCTGCCGTCCAAAGAAGAAACGATATGATTGAAATGGGATATACCGAGGATCTTAACCGTCCTGTCGAGACGAGGGCATGGGATATCTTGGTTCTACTCAATCCGAGCGGGGATGTGTTTTATCAGCTTGCTTTGGAGGAAATCGGAAAGATTCGCGGCATCCCGAATTGGATGTCACTGAAACAAAAGCTCATATTCCTGGTGTGGAGAATGAATAAGAAGTTGTTTCAGTTCATTCGGAATAGGTTTAGGTAAAAAGAAGCGACGTTTTCGTTCTGTAAAGCGTCGCTTCTTTTTTGCTTTCAGAGGTAGTAACGTCTGTATTCCGTCGACAGTATCTTCACGACGCCGGAGCCATAAACAATCGAAAATGTGGGAATAGTAATCTGAAATGTAAGAATTAATGACATTTTTGCAGATTTTCACCAATTGCCGCCTTTTACTGCATCATAATACAATTGTATAATGTGAGCATAATAGTGTAGTATGATGTTAAGAAGAGGTGAAAGGAGGGAAGATTTGTCTATAATCGACATCTCTTGAATGTAAAAATGAAAAGAAGAATTGTTGCAATCATAATGGTTATGTTCCTCATATTATGTTCGAATCCCTTTGCCTCAGTAGCAAAGGCATCCGGAGGAACAGGGGTATTCGTTGTATACTATCATTCAAGTCTGGATGCCCCGGCGTCTTCGATGACGACGACTGTTCCCTTTGGGACCAACACCAAAACCTGTACGGTAGCGGAGTTGGGATTTAACTCAAATGGGCAGGGATTTAAGGGGTGGAGAATATACAGAGAGAAGGATCAGACCTGGAGATATGTGAAGCAGGACGGTAGTGAAAGCTGGTGCAAGACATTGCCTGAGGGTTGCGAGTATAAACTCTATGGTGACGGATGTTCTGTCGCGGGGACAGTAAATGCCGGCGAAAATGTGCACTTCTATGCGCAGTGGACGGAGAATACTTTTTTTGTAAAGTACCATCTTGATGAGTCAAGCGGAGCTCATCAGACAACGACGGTAATTGACAAGAACGAGGGTACGAATATCCTTACCCTGAATGAACTGGGATTCAGGAAAGACGGAACCGTGTTTCTCGGTTGGAAGGCGCAGAAAGAGAGAACCGGGCAATGGCTCATTCTTTCTTCAAGCGGCAGAATTTGGTCGGATACCTATACGGCAGATAACATTGCGCTGATTAGCGACGGAGAGTGGCTGAGAGACACTTCCGGAGTGGGTGAAACCGTTCATCTGTACGGAGTTTGGGCAAGCTCAAGTATTGATGTCACGGGAAGCGGCTTTGGCGCCGTTCCAAACGATAACGGCGATGATTATGCTGCCATTCAGAAGGCGTTGAATCTTGCAAATACCAGCGATACCGGAATTATCGTCCGTATTCCTGCCGGAGTATACTATATCAGTCGTGACTTGGGCATCTATTCTGATACAACTTTGGTATTGGACAATGATACCGTAATTAAGCGTCTGAATGATCAATACCCGATGCTGAGGAACGGGACTGTTCTTGAAGGAGAGACGGCAAAGGGCGGATACGAAAGGCTGAAAAATGTAACCATTTGCGGCGGAACTTGGGACGGAAACATTACCAACAAGGACAGTAATGGATGCGGAAGATATCAGAAGAGTTTATTCTTCTTCTATCACGGAGAGAATCTTAATATTTCGGGGACAAAGCTGACGGAATGTTGTGGTTATCATTTTATTGAGATGGCTGCCATGAAGGGAGTTGTCATCAATAATGTTGAATTCAGTGATTTTGTTCCTTACAGCGGATCTGACGTAGGAGCATCCTATATGTCGGAAGCCATTCAGATTGATTTTCCGGATGCGGAAAATGCTGCGGAAGCTCTTCCTTTGGACGGAACACCGTGCAAGAACATTACAGTCTCAGGGTGCACATTCAGAAACGTGCTTTCCGGTGTGGGCAATCATCACATTTGCCCTGATGGGTGCAACGGTATAGAAATCCTTGGCAACACATTTTCCAATCTGAAAGGATACTGTGTGGTTTTGGCTGGGATGCAGAATGTAAGGGTATATGATAACAACGGAAACAATGTACACGCATTTCTTATGGTGAATAACTGTGAAGCGGTAGAAGTATATTCTAACACGATTCAGCATGGGAAGAACGGTGTTACGGTTACGTTGGACATGGTGGATGCATCATCCTCGGGGTTAAATTTCCATGATAATACGATTCACGGCAGTGACCGTATGATTTTGGAGAATTGGGACGGAACATTATCTTTCGAAAGAAACGCTATATCATATGATGATGTAAATAAAAATCGCGAAAATGCATTGTATATAAACAACTCTCAAATAATTATAGCGGAAAATACAATTACCAATGCAGGTCGGGCGGCAATTCGTCTGGCAGCCGGATGCAGCGGTACAATAAGGAAAAACACGGTAAATACGACCGGAGAGGCCGGAATATATATTGCGGACAGTACTGTCAACGAACTGACAGATAATGTTGTCATCGGCTCCGGCAGTAACGGAATGAGAATAGAGAATTCCGCGGTTACAGCCAGCGGGAACATTATCAGAGGAAGTGGAACTAACGGAATCTACATAAAAAATGTTTCCCCTCTTGTTCTGAAAGAAAGCGAAATTGTCGGTTCCGGGACAAATGGCATATATGTTTCGGGGGGGAACATCAGCATTGTTGATAACTACATTGCGGCAAGTAACGAGTATGGCATTGTGGCCTATGCCGGAGCGAATGGGTTAACCGGGACGGTAAGTCGGAACGCCATAGTCAATTGCGGAATCAACGTGCCCGCGAGTCTTGAGGGCGCAGGTAATACTGTAAGGAATGAAGATACTTTCACAGTGAAGTATCACGAAACAGATAACGGTGCGGCATCGTCGCAGATCAGCACGGTGACATACGGAGTAAGCCAGAAGACACTGACCGTTGAGACGCTGGGATTTCAGCAGAGCGGAAAGCGATTCAAGGGCTGGAAGGTATGGCGCGATTACGATAACAAGTGGTACGTGAAGGATGCAAGCGGAAGCAAGTATTGGGCGACCGCAGTACCCGCGGGAGGAGACTACGCGCTGTATGTAAACGGAGAGTCCGTCGGAAGGACGACAGTGGCCGGAACAACGGTGCACTTCTACGCACAGTGGGGAACTGATAATACATTTACCGTAAAGTATCATCAGACAGATACCGCAGAGGCATCGTCGCAGATCAGCACGGTGACATACGGAGTAAGCCAGAAGACGCTGACCGTTGAGGCGCTGGGATTCCAGCAGAGCGGAAAGCGATTCAAGGGCTGGAAGGTATGGCGCGATTATGATAACAAGTGGTACGTGAAGGATGCAAGCGGAAGCAAGTATTGGGCGACCGCAGTACCCGCGGGAGGAGACTACGCGCTGTATGTGAACGGAGAGTCGGTAGGAAAGACGACAGTAGCCGGAACAACGGTGCACTTCTACGCACAGTGGGAAGCTGCAAATACATTTACCGTGAAGTATCATCAGACGGATACCGCAGCGGCATCGTCGCAGATCAGCACGGTGACATACGGAGTAAGCCAGAAGACACTGACCGTTGAGACGCTGGGATTCCAGCAGAGCGGAAAGCGATTCAAGGGCTGGAAGGTATGGCGCGATTACGATAACAAATGGTACGTGAAGGATTCGAGCGGAAGCAAGTATTGGGCGACCGCAGTACCCGCGGGAGGAGACTATGCGCTGTATGTGAACGGAGAGTCGGTAGGAAAGACGACGGTGGCCGGAACCACAGCTCACTTCTATGCACAGTGGGAGAGCAATAACGCCTTTACGGTAAAGTATTACCTTACGGATAATTCTTCAGCATCGAACCAGACCAGTACCGTAGTTTATGGTGTAAGCCAGAAGACCCTGACAATCGAAGCCCTCGGCTTCATACAGGCAGGCAAGAAGTTCAAGGGCTGGAAGGTATACCGCGACTACGATAACAAGTGGTATGTGAAGGATTCTACCGGCAAGTCCTACTGGGCAACGTCGGTACCCACAGGCGGCAGTTATGCACTGTATGTGAACGGTGAATCCGTAGGAAAGACCACGGTAGCCGGAACAACGGCGTACTTTTACGCACAGTGGGAGAATACCAATCAGTTCACGGTTAAGTATCATTTGACTGACACTTCCCCAGCATCCTCGCAGACCAGTACCGTAACCTATGGAGTAAGCCAGAAGACCCTGACGATTGAAACTCTCGGCTTCCAGCAGAGCGGCAAGAGATTTAAGGGATGGATAGTTTACCGGGATTACGACAATAAGTACTACGTCAAGGATTCTACCGGAAAGTCCTATTGGGCAACGGAAGTGCCTGCAGGCGGAAACTATGCACTGTATGTGAACGGTGAATCCGTAGGCAAGACGACGGTGGCGGGAACCACGGCTCACTTCTACGCGCAGTGGGAGTAACGGATACAGAATTTGTGATTGAATGCTATATAGAAAGACGCCATAGATAGAAGCAGAAGGAGGTTGGCACATATGAAAACACAGTCCACAATGAAACGGGTTAGATTCTCTTTTATGATTATTTTAGCCTGCATGCTTTCAGTGATATGTCTATCTCCTAAAGCTGAGGCGTCCTCGTCGAATGAGGACGGAATCCCGGTTGACGTGGATCATTTTCCTGACGAAGCATTTCGAAACTGGGTAAACGAAAGCCTTGCCAGTGGAGATGGTGTGCTTTCGAAGGAGGAAATCTCATCGATTACTACAATGGATTGCAGTAATCTTGGCATTTCTGATCTTACCGGAATAGAAGTTTTTACGCAATTGACTGAATTGGATTGTAGTTGGAATAGCCTTTCAACATTGGATGTAAGTGTTTTACCGAATCTCCAGAAGTTAATTTGTTCCAATAATATTCTTGTCTATTTACGTTTGTTAAAGCTGAAAGAACACGGCGATTTTGTTGGTGGGTGTGTTAATCTTAAGTATCTTTCTTGTGAGAATAATCAATTGGTTGCAATTAATGCAGAATATTGCCAGACATTCCAGTGGATTCATAATTATGCCATCTATGATTCCGCTCTAAAGGAATACCGATTACGACCGCAAAGAGTAGAAGATACGCATTATGTTTTCTCTAATGCTAATAGTTATCTGTGTATAGATGTTAATACGATGTTTTTTGTTCCAGGAATAGGAAACAGTTGTGAAGTGAGGTTTCAAATACAAAATGATGTGGAGTTGTGTAATCAAGAAGGACAAATAATCGATAGCTCTCAATTTACTCAGCATATTTCTGCGGCAGAGCTGGTAATGCGTCCTGAAGACCCCAGCGCGGTCGAATGGCCTAAAACACCATATTCTAGACGTTATGTTCTCGATGGGTGGTATACGGATCCAAGGTATACAAATAAGTTTGACTTTGCAACTCCAATTTGCAAAAGCATCTCCTTGTATGGCAGATTCTTACCGTTACCGGATGATTATACGGCAGTTACAATTGATGAGAATAGTTTCCCGGATGACTCCTTCCGAGAGTATATTCTCAATGTAATTGATGATGGTGATGGGATTCTTTCGGCGGAAGAAGTTGCGTTAACAACGAGCGTAGACTGTAATTCTTTGGGAATAGAAGACTGTTCTGGAATAGAGGTATTTGTTAATCTGATTTCTTTGAATTGTAGCCACAACGAGTTGACCACACTGGATTTGCGAGACTTGACAAAACTGGAAAGTATAGATTGCTCTGATAATTCTTTGGTTGAGCTAATACTTGGTTCGTCTGAAGGGGCGTGCAGTAAGTTACATGAAATTGATTGTTCCTTGAATCAGTTGGAAGACCTCGATTTGCAATATTGTATGCCATTTCATGATATGCCAATTGAATGTGTGAGTGATGGGTATCAAGTCAATCCTCAGCATATAGATGGAGATAAGTATGTTTACACAGGTTCGGGATACTATGTAATTGCGGATAAAGATACTTCAATTATTTCACCACTTATGGTGGAATGCATTACTGTAGAGTTTTTACTTGGTAATGGACAGCAAGAGTATTTTGTTTATTCAACTTATAGCATTAACGGATATCCACAAGGAGATCCATTGCCGTCACAGGCTGTACTTTTTGGAGGAAAAGTTGTGAGACCTTTAGATCCCACTCGTGCGCATATGGAGTTTGACGGGTGGTATACTGACTACTCTTGTACGAATAGATTTGATTTTGATACTGAAATGGTGGACATGACCTTATTTGGAAAGGATGCTCCTTCCACGCATAGAATGACCTTATATGCACAATGGGTGGATATGCGTCGGGAGATTTCGTTTTACTATAATGGGACTATGTATGCCAAACAGGTTGTTGATTGTGGCCAAACGGTTTCTCGTCCTGAATCCGGGACGGAGATGGATGGCGGATTTGATGGATGGTATACAGATCCTGGATGTACAGTTGCATTTGATTTCGGGACTCCGGTTCAAGATAATTTAACCCTTTATGCGAAACTGCTCATCAATGAAGTGACTTTTCCCGATTCGACATTTCGTGAATATGTTGCCCCTTATGATATAGATCAAGACGGGGCTTTTAGTCAAGAAGAGCTAAACACTGTAACCGCAATATATTGCGGAAATAGTGGGGTCACCAGTTTGCGCGGAATAGAATACTTTACCTCCCTAGTGATACTAGAGTGCTTTGGTAATGAGCTAACTGAATTGAATTTATCGCGCAATGAAAACTTAGAGGTTATTCATTGTCAGCAGAATAAGATCACATCAATCAACCTTCCGTGGAGTGCGCCCATCCGGTCATTAATGTGTTATAATAATCAGATTTACTGGCTTGGTCTTGAAGGAAGGCAGTTAACGGAGTTCGATTGTTCGTTAAATAATCTTCAGTCCATAGATGTGTCGAGGTTTACGGAGTTAGTTTACTTACAGTGTAATGGGAATCAACTCGGCGGGGTAGATGTTAGCCACAACACAAAACTTGTAAACTTGGGATGCGGTTCAAATGGCATTTCGGTTTTGAATCTGGCAGCAAACAAGGAGTTGGTTAATCTTTATTGTGGCAATAACCGGTTGACAGAATTAGATTTGTCAAATAATACAAAACTTGATTATTTGAATTGTGAGAAAAATAGTTTAACATCATTGGACTTGAGTAGCAATACAATATTGAGCGGACTAAACTGTGAGAACAATAGCATTACGTCATTAAATCTTAGCTCAAATACCGAGTTGGCTTGGATTAACTGTGCAAACAATCAGTTATCTTCTCTTTTGGTTAGCGGATGCACAAAACTGGAGTCTATTGCATGCTTTGGCAATCAATTAACCGAATTGGATCTGTCAAACAATTCCAGTTTGGTGGGAGTATGGTGTAATGAAAATGGTTTGCAAGCATTGGACTTGCATGATTTTTCCAATTTGGTGACATTGAACTGCGCTGGAAACCAATTGAGTTTATTGGATGTAAGCGGATGTACGGCATTGCAGACACTATCCTTCGGAGATAATCCGCTTGTTTCGTTTGACGCGAGTGGGTGCACTTCATTAACATCGATTGGTTTAGGAGGTTTGTCGACGTTACAAACTGTTGATGTAAGTGGGTGCACTGCATTGACGGAGTTGTTGTGCTCAAATACCCCGATGATATCTTTGAATGCAAGTGGATGCTTAGCTTTGAATAAGATTGATTGTTCGCATAATCAATTGTCTAGCGGGAACCACAGCGCACTTCTATGCACAGTGGGAAGACCCGAATCAGTTCACCATTAAATACTACCTGACGGATGAGTCTTCCGCATCGAATCAGACCAGCACCGTAACTTACGGTGTAAGCCAGAAGACCCTGACAATCGAGACCCTCGGCTTCCAGCAGAGCGGCAAGACGTTCAAGGGCTGGAAGGTATACCGTGATTACGATAATAAGTGGTATGTAAAGGATTCTACCGGGAAGTCCTACTGGGCAACGGAAGTACCTGCAGGCGGCAGTTATGCACTGTATGTAAACGGTGAGTCGGTAGGAAAGACGACGGTGGCCGGAACCACAGCCCACTTCTACGCACAGTGGGAGGATACCAATCAGTTCACGGTTAAGTATCATCTGACAGACAGCTCGCCTGCATCTTCGCAGATCAGCACGGTGACATACGGAGTAAGCCAGAAGACACTGACCGTTGAGACGCTGGGATTCCAGCAGAGCGGAAAGCGATTCAAGGGCTGGAAGGTTTACCGTGATTACGACAACAAGTGGTATGTGAAGGATGCGAGCGGCAAA
>JAEEGJ010007086.1_pt1 | contig 32729 bp, 58 predicted proteins | sample 8958761 | NCBI WGS metagenome assembly JAEEGJ01 (sample SAMN16246546, study PRJNA631951) | gut metagenome | biome: gut microbiome; feature: rumen; material: RS-attached | host: Bos | place: Iran: Karaj | collected 2018-10
ACTTCATAGAATGCGCGGGTCAAGAACAGCTCTGAGTACAGGAAACCTTCGGGGTCTTCACCATTATCCATCAAAGCGCCCATCAAACCGGCATCATTGAGGTAGGGAGTGATTTCAGAAGGCGGGTTCTCACGAATGAACTTGCACGCTTTTGCGAGTGCGCGATGCAGGATCTTCTCATTGTCGGTCATTTCATCTTCCTCCCCTCACCTTACATATATATAATATCATAATTTTTTTGAAAAATCAAAAGAGCCTCGTAATGACTACGAGGCTCCATTCGCGCACCTTATTTATTCTCAGCTCTTGCTCTGGAGCAGGAACCAAGGCAGCATAGAGTTCATGTCCATATTGCCGCTGTTATTCTGCTGCATCAGGAGGAAAGGCAGCATAGATTTATCCAGCTTGCCGTCCTGCATCAGCATAAACATCATAAAGTTATTGCCGAAGGGGTTGTTTTCATCAGCATTGCCGCAGTTCATAAAGGACGTGACTTTGGTGATGAAATTGAAACCGAAGGGGCTCTTGGTGGGCAGGATATCCTTGATGGTGCCATCGGGGATATCAATTACGCGCAAAGTAGTGTCATCGACTTCAGCAACATAGCAATAGTGCTTGTTGTGAATGATGAGATCACAAGGACGCACATCTTTAATGGCGACCGGCATAGCGTAGATCATATCAGAGCTGTCAAAAGTCAGACCATCAACAGATACGATTTCGTTGGTATTTTCGTCATAACAGACATATTCACCTGCGGCGTTCTTCACGGCAACGCCACGGATAGACAGCGCAACGGAATTATCCTTGATGGGGCCAAACTGGAACTTACCAAAACCTAACATAGTATCTTTTTTCTCCTTTTTTGTTTCTTCTTTTACTATTGATTTAATGTATTCGTCGAGTGGAATACCGTTGTAATTACTAATGATCCCAGTGTCAGGCAAGTTGATCGTCCAACTCGATACGGTATTCGGATTAGTATTTGTGCAGTTGTACGTGTTTGACGCACTTGTCGTAGTAGCTGTAGTCGCAGAATTCAAAATCATTGTTTCTTCACCCGTATTCTTATCATACATATGTAGAGAGAATCCAGGATCGGAGAAATCCATTGCTTGCGCTAGGTCGCCAAAGAGATCTCGTGTACTCTTGAAGTTCCCGTCAGCGTCGTACAAAGAGACACCAAGTGCGGCAAGACTATCTTTGAGATCGTTGAATGGTTGCATTTCACGAGTCAGCTGTTTGATTGAGCGATCCATTCTGTCAATACGATTCTCCAAAACGTCCGTCTTGCTGATTGTAGTAGATATCGCCATCGTACTCATAATCGGTCACTGTGACGGTGCGATTATGACGGTGCTTTATGCACTCTTGGCAGGTATCTTCGATGCCATAAAAATCGCAGTTGTCACAATATTCATCCATACCGAATTTTCTCCTTTCCTATTTTCTATTATTATAATACCATTTTTTTTGACGTTTTTCAAGTAGGGGAGTCAAAAAACTCGTGTGAGGGAAAATACGTCCCGTCACGAACGTTACAGAACTTGATTTCAAAGAAAAATTTTGCTATAATATATGCAGAAGATGAGGAAAACAAATCCTCTCTTACATGTGAGATAAAGGAGATCGAAATTATGGCCAATACTAATAAGATTATCTATACCCGCCGCATTGCGATGAAGCTGATCGAGATGGGCAATATTCCGAGTGGCACAACTCCGAATCCAAGTAAGCCTGAGTTCCTGTGCTGGATTTTCCCTGTGACCACAAAGTTTGAACGTGATCTTCAGAGTATTCTGGATGATCGTAAGGCGACTGCGCCCAAGGCTATGGATGGCGCTAACTGAACCTTGAAGTGACTTTGAGGCTGCTTTCGCGCAGCCTCTATTTTTTGTACATTTTTTGTATATAAAATAGGTAAAAATTTTAGGTAAAAAATCTACCATACTTCTGTACATTTTTTGTATATATGATATCCAAAGTGACAATTTTTTGTGACAATTTTCCTACCAGAGTAAAAATAGAAGATTTTGTACATACTATGGAAAAAATTGTACAACGTGGACATTTTGGACAGTTTGGTACAATATATTAATATAAAAAGCCAAATATTATTGAGAAAGGAGGCGAAATATTGGTGCAAATTCAAAAAAATTCACGGCAAGTACCAAGATAGAATGAAATTGTAAGTAATAAAGATTATTGTGATTTAGTATATTCATGGTTTCAATGCACATCAGAGTTAGATGTTGATGGAGTGACACGTTTTGTTACAACGGATCAAATTAACTGTAGTGCTATTGGTAGGGAACTTGGTATGGATAGACGCACAGTGGGGCGATATATAAAAAAGTTGTATGAGCAAGAATTATTGGAAGAACAACCTGGAAAAACGATTTTGAAAATTCTTGAACGTACAGCGGCAACTTTGGTACCATATCCAACTTTGCGGCAAATACAAAACTCTTTACATCGAAATAGTGTTAGTATATTTGTGTATCTTTTGAATAGATATATTGCGAATAGTGAGCAACCTTATTTCGTAACTTACAATGAATTAAAGAAATATATTGGTATTTCAACTGCGACAGCATCGAATAATGTTGTAGTTTCAGATATTCTAAAAACTCTTAAAGCGTTACGTTTAATCAATTATGAAGTTATTCAAACGGAAGCAACGCGTTGTAATATTCAAATTCAATCTGTGACAAATGTATTGCCAGAATAACGCTGTACATTTTTTGTATATAGGGTGTACATTTTTTGTATATAGGGTGTACAAAATTTTCCACGGGTTGTACAAAAAATAGTATTGAGAATAATAGAATATTATAATAGGTTTAATAGAGTCGGGGTATAGTAATCCCTTCGGGCTTACTATACCCCTCTGCGAGGAAACGTAGTAAAAAATGAATCCAAAACGGAGGTTAAAATTTGAAATGAAAAACGAAACCTATACTTTTGCACCATCAGATGAAGAAGGAAGAAAGATTGTTGTATCAATAGAACTTTATTTTGACGATGAGGAAGCAATGAAGAGAGAGATATAGGACATTGTAGATGCCTATAATTTTTATATGTATGTTGATTGGGACGATATGGAAAGAGACTGTATAGATTGTGTAAAAAGGCACTTAAAGTATCGTGTATTTCCAACAGAGAATTGACAGAAAGATAAAAAAATGATATAATATATATAGAAAGTGAGAGTGAGCAGTTTGGATAAAGAACTTGAAAAAGTAATGCAGGCGTATAGAGACTTGTCAAAGTCAGCAGGTATAACTGCTCAGAAACTGATTGATGAATTTGCACGTATAAAAGAAGTTTACCCTGCGACCGAGAGTGAGCTTCGCGCAGCAATTGCGAAAGTTACTAAGGAGACTGATATGAAAGAACATTTGTATGGACAATACAAAGGACACGATGTATACGCTATTGAGGCTGATACATATTGGGCGCATAAAGAAGAAGCTGATTCACAAGATGTGTATTGGCAAATGAGTAGACCGGATAGTTTATCTGATCTATTGATTCATCGTGGTGCAGTAATGGGTATTGTTAGGGGAACAAAGGTTGAACCTTTGAAAGAGCATAAGAATGTTATTGATTATTTCCCTGAGAAAAAGCCTAAGCCGATAGAGCAGCCTAAGCAAATGGGCAATCCTACTGCGGGCAAGAAAAAAGTTGTTACAGAACGTCATACTGTTGATTATTATATGAAGCATACTATTGAAATACTGGAAGCAGGAGTTAAATATGGAGAAGAACAGTTGCAAGCCAATGCAAGAAAACGTGGATGACTGGTTCACTAAAGAGGTTAGTTATATTAGCCGCAATAGTTATGTGCGGACTTATTTCGCGCACGCAAGATTGATGAATTTGGATAGCGGTGAATATGCGCATATTGTTGTGCCTATTGATGAGTTTTATGTGAGCGCGAGAGATATGGGGTTTGAGATAACCCGGTTAGAAGTTGTCGTGGATATGTTGCCCGAGGGATGGAGCCTGGATAGATGCGACATTCAGATAAAGACGGAGCATACTCAGATCGATGGACAACTTGATGCTCTTGTTATGCAGAGCAAGCCTTTACACGATCATATAAAGAGTCTTTATTAGGATGATAGTGATATTTATAACGAATGGGGTTGGTGGTAATATACTATCAACTCTTGTTGAGGTGAAAATGTAAAAAATTGTCGCTGGGGAGTGATGGGACCTGCCGATCGGTGCTAGACACCTATATACATTTTCTCGTCACCGTTATCGTTCTATATATAAAAAAATAGCCCTGGTTCTATGAACCAGGGCGTTTTCTGCGTATTACCGCAGTCCCAAACCCTTCAGGAAGTCGTCAAGAGCCTTGTCAGGGTTACTTTTCTGGCTCTTGTGGAGGTTGAACAGGTCACCGAGAGCATCAGTCAGCTCGTTCAGGTGCTTGTTGAGTTCGCGGCTCGCATTGATGCCTTCCTCGATGCTTTCCGCACTCACTTCCACGTCGTCATAACCCTTGCTCTTGAGGTAGGTCTCGAACATCAGAGCCACGTCAGCGTTGGTGGGCTTGCCTTCAAGCAGACGAGTTGCCAACTCAGCGATCTTTTCACCGCGTGCGAACTTTGCCTTTTCAGCTTCTTTCTTGGCACGAGCTTCGGCTTCAGCCTGTTCCTTCTTGGCGGTCTCGATATCTGCCTGAGCGCGGCTAAGCAGGTTGCTGAGATCGTCCAGGGAACCATTGCCTTCGTTCAGAGCGTGCTGGAGAGCCGCCAGAATAGTCTTCTGATCCATCTTATTATCTCCTTTTGTGCGCGCTTCGCGCGCCGAATACGTATTCGTAAAGGATGTCCTCATCTTTTACATATATATAATATCAAAATTTTTTATGTTTTTCAAGTGCGCGCTCGGAAAATACTTTCCCCCAATGATATTTTATCATATTTTTTATAAAAAATCCAGTGCGCCGAGCGCAAAATAGTTCCCCCCGATTATATTTTATCATATTTTTATGATAAAATCAAGTGTTTTTGCCAATATTTTGGCAAAAACGATGCAGAATACGCGAGTATCCCGCGTATATAGGTAATTTTGGCTCACAAATACCATTTGTGAGCCCGAAAAGCACCGATACGGTGCTTTTTTCTGCGCGAGCGCGCATATGCGCTCGCAGGGCGAGCCTATGCTTTCGGGAGATCCAAGCGATGCAATCGCATATGGACTTTCAAGCGAAAATTTTGCATATGTAATGCGATCGCGGAATTTCGGGCCGGATCGCCCGCGACCGGCCCGTCGATAGGTTTGGCCCCGCCCAAGGGATGGGCGGGGCCGTAGGGGTTGCCCTGTGGGCGGCTTACGCCGCCACACAGAACGTGGTCTTGCGACCGTCCGGCACCTTCAGCGCCTTGCCATCCCGGACGAGGGCGTTCACCAGGGCGCTGACCTTCTGATTGGAGAGGGCCGCCAGCTCGGCGTCTTTCGCCATCAGCTCGGTCACAGTGACCGGATCAGTGGTCAGCACCGCCATCACCTTGTCCTTGAGGGCTTCGTTGGCCAGCTGGGCCTTGGTGGGCTTCCGGTCAGCGGAATTGCGCTTCTCGGTCTGGGCCTTGAGGGCTTCCAGCTTTTCCCGCACATCGGCAGGGGCATCGGTCAGGTTTTCCAGAGCGTAGGTCAGAGCGGCAACGTAAGTCATCTTCGTCATAGTGGTTCCCTTTCTGGTTTGTGGGGTTTTCCTTCCCCTCTTTACGCATTTATTATACCATAGGTCAGGAGATTTGTCAAGCCCTTTTTTAAACTTTTTTCAAGTTTTTTTGGGGCTGTTTGGCGGGTTCCCTTGGGGGACGACTTGCCAGCGGCAGGCGCGCTCTGCCCGTGTGTGGCTCCCTCCGCTTTGCGTAACCCGCACGCATCGGCATCGGTTTTTTAGCGCCGTCCCCCTCAGGACACTTAGAGTATACCACATAACGGGAAAAAGCGCAACCCGGCAAAATGCACAAAGTTTCGGCCATTTTTTTGTAGGATCTGCCAGTAGCGTAAAATCGGCGCGTCTGGCCCGCAGACGCGCCGCCAAAAGGAAAGGCCCCCTTACTTTTTGGGGGGCCTGTGCTCGGTGAGCGTCCAGGTGTACGCTTTGCCCTGCCAGGTGAAGTCCACGGTGCGCTCGGCGTTGGTCACTGTGCCGCCGTAGGGGGCCATCGCTTCGGCTACCGCCTGCACCAGTTCCCGCTTGGCTTCGTTCGGCTTGCGTACCCGCTTGACCTCTTTCCCGTAGGCGTTTACCGCCCGTGCGCCCTTGCGTACCGCTTGGGACGCTTTTTCCTGTTCGGGGGTCAGATCGTCCGGCGTGGCTCTGTCGTGCTCGATTTCGTTCAGCCACCAGGCATCCAGCGCATCTTGCCGCAGGGCCGCAAAGTCGGTGATTCGTTCGTCCGGGTGTTTGTCAAGGTAATCATCCATCCACTTGTCCAGCCATTCATCAGTGGGCCAGATGGGCGTTCCGTACTTGGACATTGGGTTCAGCTCCTTTCCCTTTCGACATTATTATTATAACACTTTTTTTATTTTTTGTCAATAGGGAAATTTTTTACTTGGCAAATTTTTTTAGGCGGGGCAGGGGATTTCCTGCCCCCGCCCCTCTAACCACGTTTTCAGCATACGCCGAAAAGTGACGGTCGGAATGTCAACATCTACAAAGCGATCATTTTTCAAGAAGGCTTCCGGATGCTTCTTGATAAACTCGGCGCGGATGTGACTTTCGGCACCTTCCGCGGGCATCGTTCCGCAATCGAACACACAACAGATTTCCGCGTGGTCAATCGTGGCAATGTGTTCGTTTTTGCTATTGGCGTAGCTTTTCAGCTCTTCCTTGAGCCTGATTTGAATGGTGCGGGTAGTCGTGCCAACCTTGGAGCAAATGAGCAGGCCGTCCGCATCGTAGAACTTGAACAGATAGCACAATTCGCGCTTGCCGTTCATTTCCTTTTGCTGTTCGCGGGAAACGTGGGCGAACATTTCTTCCGCTTCTTCCAGCAAGTAGAAATACTTGCGAATGACCGTCTTGATGGTGCTTTCGGCGTAGTCTACATGTTGCTGAATCATCGGCACGGTGTAGCCCAGATTGGCAAGGAACACAACCTGCATCCGCTTGGTTTCCACGTCATCGAATTTCTGAAAGACCGTCAATTTCTCCATAGCTTTCCTTTCTCCCTTGGGTTTGAAGTGTTTTCCTTCACTTGATGTACTTATTATAGCATACCTTGCGGGATTTGTCAACACTTTTTTTTAATTTTCTTTGAGAAAAATTGCGGCCAGACCCATCACGCCCATAGCCACAAACGCGGTCACAGTCGCGCAGGTGGAAGGGAAAAACATCATCACGAACATAGCCCCAAAGGACACAAGAGCGCCCAGAAAACCGCACACAACCAGCAGATCACGCATCGGAAAGCCTCCCTTCACTTCCTCTTGAGTATACCACATTCGGGAGCATTTGTCAACATGTAATTTCATACATTTTCGCGCATAAATATGCGACGATCCCTATGCAGACAAAAAACCGCTCGCCACGGCCGGCGGCGAGCGGCCCAAAAGAAAAAGGGCCTTGCGGCCCCTGGGAGTGGGGAAGGGCGATCACTCGCCCTTTTCCCCATCGGTCAGGTCATTTTCGGGGAGGAGGAACAGGCTCACCCGCTTCTCCCCTTCCTTCTTCACGACCTCGCCGGACTTCACCAGCTGGGACAGGAGCGCGGAGCACTTCTGGCCGCTGATGCCGACCTCGTTAGCGATGTCACCGCACCGCATACCCTGGAGGGTGTGGGTCAGGCACTCCACGATCTTGCCCTTCACATCGGCGTTTTCACGCTGGGTCTTGGTGGGCTTGCCGGACTTGGCGCTGTTGCGCTTTTCGAGCTGCTGGCCCAGAGCAACCAGCTTTTCAACGGCGGGAACCGCGAAGGCTTCCTCCACAGGCTTGCCAGTCAGAGAAGCGATGGCGAAATTGATGGCGTTCACGTAGGTCATCTTGGAAGAAGAAGTAGTCATAGTATCAACCCTTTCTGGTTTGGAGGGTTTTCCTTCCCTTTCTTACAGGCTTATTATACCACCGATTCAGCGTCTTGTCAAGGGGTTTTTCAAACTTTTTTTAAAGTTTCCTCTGCCTGACCGGACGGCCTTACCTCGGGTGTCGATCGGTGCCTTTCCCCTTTCGACACTAAGAGTATACCACATTCAGGATGATTTGTCAACAAGAAATTTTATAAATTTTTCTGTATAAATATGCGGCGGCCTTGATCTGATCTAAAATCGGCCCGGCGCGCTCGTCGCCGGGCCGCCAAAAGCCGAAGCCCCGGCCTCACTGGGCCAGGGCTTTCAGTACCGCCAGAATCTCGGCGGGGTCGTGGCTTTCGTCCTGCCATTCCTCGCGGTTGCGGGCTTCGTCGTCGAACAGGATGCCACCGCCGCACACCTTGTATTTATTGGTTCCGTAGCGTACAACCCGGATTTCGTCCCATTCCACGCTCGGCAGGTGCTGGGCCAGCCAAACCCGCTTCACCGTTTCCACGGCGGCGTTATAGGCTTCGCTTCCGCTCTTGCTCGTCCAGGAGATCACGCCCAGCTTCCAGCCTTGCGCCTGTAAGCGATTCAGGAAGCGCGCCAGCAGGGAGAAGTTCAGCATCGGCTCGGCGTTCGCGTAGGGGAAAGTGTCTTCTTTCAGCAGGTAGTCCAGCCAGTTTTCCACGCCGTAGAGATTGGCGATAGTGCCGTCCATGTCGAACCAGATTTCCTTAGTCATTGAGGTCAACCCCTTTCTCTTTTGTGACTTAATTATATCACAGGTTGACGGGCTTGTCAAGCCCTTTTTTGAAATTTTCTAAACTTTCTTTTTCGTGCAGAGGATCAAACATGGCATCCTCTACTTGGATCAAATACTGATTGAACGGACAATTTTTGTAGTTCTGCCGCATCCACGCGAACCATTTGCGCAGATCGGTTTCGGTGTAGCCGTTGGCAGTCGGCGCGGTCACTTCGGCCATCATTTCCTTGACCCACGCCCTTGCCCAGACGTTTTCGTGGTCGTTGTTCCATTTGTCCGCGATTGCCTGCGCGGTCTTTTCATCTTCACAGGTAGTGAAAACCTTGTCGGGGCCAGGGCAGAAATGGGGGTCGCAGACGATTTCGCTAATCATAACGAGGTAAGTCACATTGAAGGTCTTAATCATTGAGAGCACTTCCTTTCCTTTGATGATGCTATTGTATCACACATCGGGGTATTTGTCAAGCACTTTTTTGAACATTGACAAAATTTTTTTCTCCCACGTTTTCATAGCTTCGTGGTGTGCGGTCAAGTATTCGCCGGCCCAGTCTGTTGCTATTGTTTCATTGTATAGCGCATAATATTTGCGGTATGCTTTTTCTTTGTTATTCATTGCGCTAATAATTTCGCGTTCTTCGCAATCGTCCACCATTTCCCACGCCGTTTCAAGGTGGCCCAATTCGTGCATAAATGAAAGCACGAAAATGTCAAAGTCAGCACAAGCGGGGAAACGCTGGACAAAGTTCTCATAAAAAGACTTTGCCGCATAGTCTAAAACCGCCACGGCATACATAATTTTTACATCGTCCACCGCTTCAAAGTCAGAGCCTAATTCGCAGGTGTATTCTTCATCAAAAGCACGCACAAAAGCGATCAGCTCTTGCGTGATAGGCTCAAAATCAGCTTTGATGGCTTCGTAGTTGGTCATACTCTTGCCCCCCTTTGCGTGAATAGTATACCACATTCGGGAACCGTTGTCAATACCTTTTTTTATACATTTTCGCGGATAAATATGCGGAGCCCTTGTCCTAAGCTAAAAACCGCCCGCTGCGGCAGTCAGCGGGCGGCTCAAAGGAAAAGCCCCGCCGGAGCGGGGCCAGGGGCTTCCCTGCCCCATCACTGGGGCAGGGCGAAGGTGGTCTTGCGGCCATCGGGGATTTTCAGGGCCGCACCGTCACGCACCAGCGCATTCACCAGCGCGGACACCTTCTGGTTGGACAGGCAGGACAGGCGCGGGTCGCGGGTCATCAGCTCGGACACTGTGGCAGGCTCGGAGGTCATTACGCCGATCACCACGGCTTTCAGTTCCTCGTTTGCCTGCTGGGCTTTGGTCGGCTTGCGGTTCTCGGTGCTGTTCCGCTTGGCGATCTGGTCACGCAGGGCGGTCAGCTTTTCGGTGGCTTCGGCGTTGTCGGTCAGAGCGGTCAGAGCGATGTTCAGAGCGTCCACATAGGTCATCTTCGTCATAGGTCAATCCCTTTCTGGTTTGAAGAGTTTTCCTTCTCTTGATGGCTTTATTATATCACAGGTCAGGGGGCTTGTCAAGGGGTTTTTCAAAAGTTTTTCAACTTTTTTTGTCCCGGTGTTCGGTCAGGGTCAGGGTATAGCTTTTACCATTTACTGTAAAATCCAGTGTGCGTTCTTCGTTGGACAGGTTGACAGCTTCACATTTGCCGTTAAGCTGGAAACCTTCAAACAGGGTTTTAACGACCCCCATGATCCACCGCTTGACATCGTTAGCTTTGCGCGTCCGCTTGACTTCCTTGCCGTAGGCGTTCACAGCGCGGGCACCTTTGCGCATGTCCTTGCTGGCCTTCTCTTGTTCTTTGGTCAGGTCGTATTCGGTCTTGTGCCCCGCGTCTACCTCGCGGTCATACCACGCACAGTCGGCCTGTTCGCGCACGGCGTCATAGTCGATGCGCTCGTTGGGGTGCTGGCGCTCGTAGGTGTCCAGGTAATCTTCCACAAACTGCTCCTTGGTCATTGCCAATCAGCTCCTTTCGATGGTCTTATTATAGCACATACGGGAGCGTTTGTCAACAAGAAATTTTATTCATTTTCGCGCATAAATATGCAGAGCCCCAGATCAAGACAAATTCCGGTCGCGCACGCCCGCGCGCGACCGGCCAAAAGGAAAAGACCCTGCGCTTAGGCGTCAGGGTCTAAGCGCAGGGCACCGCGGGGAACTTGGGGCTTGTCCTCTTCGCAATCGCGGAAGAGGTCGGGGTCGTCCAGGGTCACGCGCTCGATTGTCCACTTGACCAGCTCGCCGGTCTCTTCGCTAACCCACCACCAGGTCTCGGACACGGAATCCTCTTCCACGCAGTCCAGGGTATAACGGCAGTGGTCTACCTGTTTAATCATTGCGCGGGTGGCGACGTCCTTATTAGACAGCACGCCCCAGAGAACATGGTCATCACCTTGCGTCAGTACATACACCCAATCCATCGAATCAACCTTCTTTCCTTTTGATGGTTCTATTATACCACGGGCCGGGGATTTTGTCAACCCCTATCGGCCCATAATTTTCTGTCCATCCGCTTGTGCTGCTCAAAGCACTTCCAAAAGATTTCACATTCAATCAGCACATCAGACAGGGCGGTGTGTTCTTCGGTGAACTCGTTGTCTTTAGTAATGTAGCGGTAGAGGATTTCAGCAGTCCGCCGGGGCTTTCCGCTTTTCATCAGGTAGCCGTTTTCTTCGCAAAACTTTTTGTAAGTGGGCTGTTTGCAGATGGTAGAATCTGCCATTTTCATGGTGTCCCACCATTCCACGCCATAGGGCAGGAGGTAACGCGCTTTGCTTTTCGTCAGGTATCGGATGGTGTTATTGGTGGAAAGATAGTCAAACCGGGCATTGTGGGCGGCGGCGAAGGTCACGCCGTAGTGATCGCAAATGTCTTTCAGAAAGTGCTTGATTTCCCAAATGTCCATCGTCAGCACTTCGCCCTTGCGGATGGCTTCGTAATACTGGGGCAGCTTGCTGGCATAGTAGGCGCTTTTCATCAACTCTGATTCGCCGTGAAACACATCGGTCAGGATGATGCGGAACTTTGCCAGAATGTTCCGGTGCAGGTCGATGACGGCGAAAGCCAGGTCATACAGGAGAGGGCAGTCCATCAGGTTGCAGGTTTCGGTGTCCAGCAGGAGGCCAATCAGTTTCTTCATCGGGGTTACTTCCTTTCGTTCTTGATGGCTTTATTATAGCACAGGTCATAGGGTTTGTCAAGGGGTTTTTCAGATTTTTTTTCAACTTTTTTTTCAAGCGCTGTCAGGCCAGCATCCATCAGAGCGCCGAAGGTCATACAGAGCAGGAACACATAGAACACACACAGCACCGCCTTTCTATGCCTCTATACTATCACATTTCGGGCAATTTGTCAACAGGTAATTTTATGCACTTTTGCGCATAAATATTCCGGCGATCCTCCACAGACCTAAAAACCGCGCGCCAGGGCCGCTGGCGCGCGGCCAAGCGGTTACTCCCATTTGTTTTTGTATTTGGGCGGTTTCTTGCGTTTATCCGGAATCACTTTTGTTACACAGCACCCGGCGGGAAATTCCCGCCGCTGGCTCTGAACGACCTCAACCCAGGTCTTGGGTTTTGCCTTGGGCTTACTCATCGTAATCATCCTCCCCATACTCGTCCTCGTCGAAGAAATCGTGCTGGCACTCCACGCACATCCCGGAGATCAGGGTTTCCCGCTGTTCAGGGGTCAGGCCGGGCAAGGCGTTCTGGATCAGTTCGCCATCCTGCCAAGCGTAGAAGCCGTGAGAGGGAAGGAAGGTAACAGTTTCAGTACCACAGAAGGGGCAGGTGCAGGAGACAGCAACAGCGGTGCAAACATTGGACATAGGGGTCAACCTCCTTCATTTGATGGTATTAGTATAGCACACTATCCCGCATTTGTCAAGCGTTTTTTGAAAATTTTTTTTCGCGCGGCCCTCACTCTGTTTGTGAGGGCCTGCCACAGATGCGTTCCCAAAATTCGCGCTCTTGCCGTTCTTTTTCTTCCCGGTATTTGCGGATCGCTGCCGGGATGCCGACCCATAGGCCAGTCACCAGCGGAGCCAGAAGGTAGGTCAGGCCAGCCCACCAGCCAACCAGAATCCACATTTCAGCGATTTTGAGAGACCATTTCCAGAGAGTGTAAATAGTGAGCCAAGTAATCATTCCAAGCACTTCCTTTCTTTTGATGGCTTTATTATACCACGTTGGGAGAGGTTTGTCAACCCCATTTCCCAACTTTTTCATCATAAAGTTTTTGGTATTTACTGGCATTTTTCTGGATACGTTTCAAGAGCTGTTTCGGGCAAGACTTGTTACAAATCTGTTGCGCTTGCGCGATGGTGGCAAAGTAATAGGTGACAATTTTAGTTTTTTCAGCGTTTACAATGAAGATCAAGCCCGTATCGGTCAGACAGTGCCAAACATTTGTGGCGAATGATTCCCGCACAACCTGACCCCAGTTTCCGTTAATGATGGCATCAATGCGGGCTTTGCGCACGTGGCGGTCATAGTTGAAATGGGCGCTTACAGAGATTTCATACAGATTAGTCATTGCTCTTGGCCTCCTTTGTTTTCTTGATTAGATTATAGCACATCCGGGAAGCGTTGTCAACCCCAATTTTCAATTTTTTTTCATTCATTTTTTTGAATAGGTATACAGCATGCGCAATTCGGCGCGTGCCGCCCAAGCACGCGCCGGCTAAGCAAAAGGCGCCGCTTACCTGCGGCGCCAGAAGGAGGTGGGCATTTCCTCGAAGATCCACCCAAGAGCCTGCCCACCGTGAAGCACTCTTGTTTCGGTGGTGTCGTGGATCGGGTCCATCCACTCGTCATAGGCCCAGTGGCAGATGGTGACCTCGTAGAGGTCGTGGCCCAGCGCCTTGACGCTGGCTGTGTGTCCCCACACCAGGGAGCCAACTCCCCAGAACAGGCAGGACGGACGAGCTTCGAAGCCGTAAGTGGTCAGAGTAGCGGTGATGGTGGTAGTCATACTTGGGTTCCTCCTCTCTTGATCTGTACATAGTATAGCACATTAGACGCTTGTTGTCAAGCATTTAAATTGTTAAGTTTTTGTAACATCTATGAGTATCAGGAATGGCTCAATGGCTCAACCATTGAGCCATCTGTTCCAGCGTGAGCCAGCCCGAGTAATACGCGTGTAGTATCTCATCATCGTAGATGGTGGAGGTCTCGGCGTCCCACATCATCAGCGTGGCTACATCGCCCACCATCCAGTCCTCTACACCGTAGAACACCCACAGGTTGCCATTGAAGTCCTGACAGGTCACTGTGTCCTCGCTGTTGTCCAGCTCGACAACCACAGTCGTGATAGCGTACACATCTTCGATGGTCTCGCCCTTCGCGCCTGCCGCGCAACTTATAATGATGCACGCGATTAGGATACATTCGATCAAGAGTTCCAGCACCAGCATCAGAGCAATCGTCTTCTTCATAGAAATCACCATTCCTTTCTGTCTCTCTTGGACACCCTTAGTATACCATAGGGGGCTTGATTTGTCAAGCCCTTTTTTTCATTCCACCGTGATCGCGGTGATGTTGAAGGTGGGCATCTGGTAGCCTTCTTTGGCTTCGGTCTGCTTCTCGTTAAAACCCCTGTAGATGTAGCGGGGATTCTGCCGAATCCACTCTTGGGCCTTCTCTTCTGTGGTGAAGTACTTGTCGATAGTCACGAACCCGCCGCGGTCGCAGGCGAACCAGTAGTCGTAGGCGCGAATGGTCAGATGGTAGATCGTCATAGTGATCAGCTCCTCTCTCTTGATGGCTTTATTATACCACATTCGGGATCGGCTGTCAACACTTTTTTCGCACTTTTTGCAAACTTTTTTTCTGCGGGCCTGATCTCTGCGCGAATGAGGCGCGCGCAGGACCGTGCGCGCGCCTGCGAGAAAAGGGCCGCGCCTTACAGCGCGACCGCTTCGCCCTTGGCTTGCAGGTAGATGGCTTCGTAGCCACCTTTGGTCCACTGCTTGCAGTTGGTGGCGTCATCATCCACCAGGATGCCCGCTTCGCGGATCGCATCCACCTTGCGGCCCTTAAAGAGGATGATCACGTGGTCAGCGTCCATCCCGGGAACGTACTTGGCTAGCCAGTCCATTTTGCCCTGCGCGCCGTCAGCGTTGGCGGCTTTGGTCAGGATGTAGCAGGTGTGGCCCTGAGCCATCAGGCGGTTAAGGGTGGCCACGTTCTCAGCGAAAGCGGCGAGGTTGGCCATCGCTTCACGCTTCAGAGCCACGGCCTTGTCAGCGGCGTAAGCGGTGTGGAAGTCAGCCAGCACACCATCCATGTCCCAGTAGTAAGTCATCGTTCGTTCCCTCCCTCTCTTGATGGCTTTATTATAGCACAAGTGCCGCAATCTGTCAAGCACTTTTTTTGTTAAGTTTGTGTTACATTTGCAAACTCTTCTAACCACTTGGCGCTTTGCCCATTGACCACCATCAACGACGCCTCTTTACATCCGCAGTTGACCACGAACACGCGCTTGCCCTTTGCGTAAGCATAGCCCTGTTCCCACGCTGTGCCGCTGTCACTGTATAGGCCGTAGTACAATACAAGCACAAGGTCGGCGGCGTCAATGGCTTTAACATCCTCTTCAAAAACTCGTTTGCCCCAGGTATGATTTGGCAAGTCCCAGGCGTTGGGGATCTGATGCTCCATAGGTACATACACATTGTGGCCTGTTGCGCGAAGCCTTGCCGCACGTTCCCGCACATTCTTGCGCTCGTAGTCAGTGAACAAGGGGCTTGCAATGTAAATATTAGCCATAACTTCATCCTCCTTTTGTCTACGCCATTAGTATAACACATCCGGAACCATTTGTCAATAGGGGTATGAAACTTAATGGGATTGTAACACTTCCGTAACAAAATGCTAACTTTCAAATTATTTTTCTGCCGATGCTTTTTCCACGCAAAATCGGGCCGCCTTGATCGCAGGCGGCCCGGCGTCTTTTTTGTAACAGGCAGACTACCTGTATATTTTTTACTCGTCTGGAAAGAAGTCTGAGAAGTACTCGACTGTGACCTGTGAGACCGGGGGTGTATTTCGGGATGGAAATTTTTGCGATTGGTCTTTTCCTTTTTGCCTGGTCCACAAACTTTCTAAATCCTCTCCAAATTTCGGTTTACGGAGATCTTCATATATCTCTTCCCGTTCTTCTCGGTACGGTTCCCATTTACTACCAAATCTCTTGCAATAGTCTTTCCACCACGTGGCCCATTGTTTGCCGCACGCAGTTAACCCTTCAATATGAAGTGCGGTCTCCCAGCTAAGCTCTATCGCGCACTCCCACAAAATCTTATGTTCCTTTTTCTCTTGTGGAATCAGCTCTCTCGTTTCCCATTTATACCAGTAATTGAAGTTATCATCGTCAAAAACGAAATATAACTTATTCCATCCGTACCAATAGGCCCAATGCTTGTCACCAAGAGTATTCTTTTCCCAGCGCCAATGATTCCACCAACGGCACAGACAAAACGCAATCGTTCCTGCTACAATAGCCGGTAAACAATACATTATCAGCATAATCGAAATAGCTACTACGGCTACTATTGCCAAAATCTTTACCACCGCTAATCACCTCACGACGATTTGCGACTGGTGAATGCGCTAGTTCCACCAAACAGAATATGAATGGCCCACGTCACATAAAAACTGGTCCAATACGTAATGGCAGGTGCTCCAAACATTCCAACAGCAAATAAAGTCCACGCGTGCGCGATAATGAGCGGAGCAATAAAAATCCAAGCAATTACTAACAACGCCGCACCAATAATCACTCCAGTAGAATGAGTACTCATAGCTTCTTTATTTCCTCCTCAAGTTTACTTAAATATTCAAGCCGCCGCGCAAACTGCGCCACGTCATACTTTCGCATCCTATCGACATAATTCAACAATTTTTCCTTAGGTTCTTCGCGCCAAGGCTTTCCGGCACACAGACACGCCGCGCTATTCTTACTATATTGACACGTGCCCAAAAACCCATTCACGCAATCTTTACAATTCATCAATTTAACGTCACACTCACTTGTGACCGGCGTCCTCTTTCATAGAAAAATCGCTCAAACTTATGATCGTAGATTTCGTCCCATACTTTCCAATCTTGTTCGTTGCAAGTAATGCCCGCAATGAAATCTTCATATTTACAAATGTTTGCGGCGCACCCCTGCGTCATAAGCGACGATTCCTCAACTCCTGGCATCTGTACAACCAGAATTTTTACTCCCTTGGCAAAAGCATAACCCGCTTCCCAAGAAGTGCCAGCTGTAGCAGACCTGCCGTAATCAGCAAGTACCATCCACTCACATTCATCAATAGCAACGACGTCCATCGTAAAAACGCACTGTCCCCAAGTGCGCATATCAATACCCCATGCATTCGGCACCTTGTGTTTGCCAGGTCTATACAGCTCCACAAAGTCATCCCGCATATCACATTCACCAGGATGAATTGCCGGTAGCCGCATACGCTCGATGGTTTCTTCAAGTTCAGCCATTTGCCGCTTTACTTCTTTATCATCCGTGACTACGGGGCCAGCAAGATAAATTTTCATCTTCCCACTCTCCTGTAATTTCTTCAATGGCCTTTAAGCCACACTTGGCACATAGGGTTACGCTTGTGCCCAATTTAAACCAGTCATCCTCAGGATCTTGCATCTCAGTCCAGCTCTTACCACAACGCGGGCAGGTGAATTGTACTTTTACTAACTTCATAGTCATCTCCCACTTTCTATATATATTATAATATATTTTTTTGAGTTTTTCAAGTTAAGGACAATTTAGGTTCTTGACAAAAGCGAAATTTTTCAGTATAATGAGTGTAGTAGATGGGATTGAATCCATCATATTAACCTAAAGGAGGAGATTGTTATAATTAAGCTTGATTATACAATCGATTCTCCACAAGAACGCTTAAAGTTAGTAAATTAGATTTTAGTAGAAACTCCCGACCCAAGCGAGCAGTATCTCGAAATCCTCGGCGACTACTTGGTTCTTTGTATGGAGAAACAAGAGAAAAAGGAGAAGAAACTTCTGACCGCAAATCGTCTTGTAACGATCAAGGAACATGAACTTTCTTATGAGGGTCTGGTCAGTCAACTAGAAAATGGCGAAGATGGTATTTACAATTTAATGAATGACAATGGAAAAAATACAATATTTAAGCCGAAAGTAACAATTACAAAAAAAGATTTAGAAGAGATACCGCCATTGCGTCAATTGCGCGAAAGCATTGAACGCTGGGAACAATTACAGAAGACTGTATCTGGCCGTGAAGCATTTATTGTTAAGCGTACTTTAATCGAAATGCGCAAAGACCAATATGTTATTAAGAACGCATATCGACAACCTATTGTTTTTAGCAAAATTACTCGTGGCTTAAAAACATACCCGCCCTTACCTTGGCGCGAATGGGTTGAATATGACGAAAAAGGTAGTGCCGCTATCCGCTATGAGGGCATATCATTTTGTGACCCAAAAGTAGTAAGCGAAATTTTGCAAGTATTTCTAGCAATGAAAGGGCGTTCCAATGGTAACTTTGAAAGTGATGCCTGGGCTTTTTGCATGGACTTTGAGCCTTTAATGGAACGTGCGCTTGCTGATTATCCTATGTATAAACGTATCATTGAATATAAAATGGATCGTTTATAGAATACAGAAATTTAGTCACTCCTTGAAAAAGAATTCCAATTTACTCACTCAGTAGAATATATTAGCAGTCTTTGGCGCAATAAAATTCCGAAGTTGATTGCGCAAAAGGCTCAAGATGAATGGCTAATATGGTACTTTACATTTCAAGAAAAAGGGAAATGGAAACGTTGTTCACGATGCGGAGAAGTAAAGCTAGCACATTCTCGTTTCTTTTCTATAAATAAAACCTCTAAAGATGGATTTTATAGTATTTGTAAAAAGTGCCGCAATAGCAAGAATAAGGAGAGCTAAATATGGCCGAAAGTAAAACTTTGTATTGTAAGACTTGTAATAGAACAATGGATGAAAATTAGTTCTATCAAACAAAACGTCTGGACAAATATCCTGATGGCTACTTGCCCGAATGTAAAAAATGCTTAACACGTCATATAGATAACTGGAATCCAAAAACATATACTTGGATTTTAGAAGAAATAGACGTGCCATATATCGAGGAAGAGTGGACAACTCTATTAGATCGTTATGCGAAAGATCCTCGAAAAACTACTGGTATGACCATCTTGGGTCGTTATCTATCCAAGATGCGTATGAAACAATTTAGTAATTATACTTGGGAAGATACCGAGCGATTGCGCCAAGAGGCTGATGAAAAGAAAAAAGAAGTTATGGCGCGATAGGGTTATTCTGGCGAGGAAATTGAAGAAGCTATTACAACAGGTACAATGCCGGAAAAGCCTGAAGAGTTTAAGACTGCGACGGATGCACCGGCACCTATCGATTTAAATGAACCTGAATACTTTAATGATGATTTAACTGAAGAAGATAAGAAATATTTGACAATTAAATGGGGTAAAACATATCGTCCTTATGAGTGGGTACAATTAGAAAAGCTGTACCAAGAAATGATGGCGGCTTTTGATATTGTAACTCCCGCGCACGAGGACTATTTGAAGTTAATTTGTAAAACCTCTCTTAAATGTCACTAGTTAGTTGACCTTGGTGATATTGAAGGTTTCCAAAAAATGTCAAAAGTCTATGATACACTTATGAAATCAGCTAAGTTTACTGCGGCGCAGAATAAAGCTGAATCTGGTGAATATGTTTCCGCTATTGATGAATTTATCTTAATGTGCGAACGCGAAGGTTTTATTCCAAGATATTATGTTTCGGAACCAAAGGATAAACCTGACGAAACACTTGCAGATATGCGAAATTATACACATCGTCTCGTTACTGAAGAAATGAATCTTGGCAATCTTATTGAGAATGCGGCAAGGACTATGGCACGTGAAGAAGCCAAGGAAGAAGACGAGGATACAACCGATATTGAAGATTTGGATATGATGGCTGTTGAAGAAGAAGTGCTTAATGATGGGGACTTTTTAGAGCATTATGAGTTCATTGAACAACAACAGCACGAAGATGAAGAGGCGATGCGGGAATTGCTTGGAGAGGATGATGAATAATGGCCCTCCAGGATTTACTCAATCTTAAAGCCAATGTTGATAAGATTGGTTTGTCAGAAGAGCGTGTAAGCGCTTGTATACCAATTGCGCGATAGTATATCGCTTTCTGGCGAGAGTATCCAGATTTATTCGTAGACTTTTTAGTTTCTAAAAACAACCCAGAAAACTTTCATCTATTTTATTATCAAAGAGTATTTTTACGTGCGGCAATGCGTTATAAATACACGTATGCTGTATTCCCTCGTGCGTATTCTAAATCATTCTTGGCTGCATTGATTTTGATTATTAGATGTATTTTATATCCAGGCGCTAAACTGTTTGTTACTTCTGGTGGTAAAGAACAGGCATCCAGTATCTTAAAAGCAAAAGTACAAGAACTTTGTCATCTTATCCCCGCGATCCACGAAGAGATTGATTGGCGCAGGGGTAAAACAATGGAAGGCAAAGACTATGTTCGATATGTGTTTAAGAATGGGTCAGTGCTGGACAATATCGCAGCTCGTGAAACTTCAAGAGGTCAGCGTCGTCACGGCGGCCTTATGGAAGAGTGTATCGGCATTGATGGAACGATTCTTAACGAAGTTATTATTCCTACAATGAACGTTTCTCGCCGCGGTGCTTGGGGCGATAAAGATGATAATGAAGTATTGAATAAGAGTCAAATTTATGTCACAACCGCAGGCTGGAAAAATACATTCGCTTATGATAAACTAATTCAATTGCTTGTTTGGGAAATTATTAAACCTGAACGCGCAATGATTATGGGTGGTACTTGGCGTATTCCTGTCCTTATGGGCCTCTTGGATAAGACATTTATTCGAGATCTTAAAATGGATGGTACGTTCAATGAATCATCTTTTGATCGTGAATATGAAAGCCGTTGGTCTGGTACTATTGAAGATGCCTTCTTTAATGCGGAACAGTTCGATCATAATCGTATTCTTAAACAACCAGAATATGAATATTCAGGACGTAGCACTAAGAATGCTTATTATGTACTTGCTTGCGACGTTGGCCGCAAGGGCTGCGATACTGTAATTTGTATTTTTAAAGTAAACCCACAAACAAGTGGTACTGCTATTATTAGTTTAGTTAATATTTATACTGTTTCTGATACGCACTTTGAAGATCAAGCTATTAAGTTGAAAAAACTTTACTTTAAGTATAAAGCAAAGAAATTGGTTATTGATGGTAATGGTCTTGGTATTGGTCTTGTCGATTATTTGGTAAAAGGTCAGACTGATCCAGATACCGGTGATTTGTTGCCAGATTTTGGAGTAGACAATGATGAAGATGGCGAATATAAAAGATACCGCACAGAAAATTGTGAAGAAAATGCGTTGTGGATTATTAAAGCCAATGCTCCAATCAATACTGAAGCTCACGCAAATGCTCAATCTTAGATGTCCGCCGGGCACGTTAAGCTACTTATTGATGAACGTGTGGCAAAAGTTAAGTTATTGGGAACGAAACGTGGGCAGGATATGAAACCAGAAGAAAGGGCAGAATATCTTAAGCCATTTACCTTAACTTCCATATTAAAAGAAGAGATGATGAATCTTCGTGAAGAAAACGAAGGTGTTAATATCATTTTGAAGCAAGCTAATAAGGGTATTAAAAAAGATAAGTTTTCAGCATTTGAGTATGGTTTATATTATATAAAGCAAGAAGAAGATAAAAAACGCAAAAGACGCAAGAAGCGTTTTAGTGAGATGTTGTTTATGAATTGAGGTGTCAAAATGCGTGCTTCAAGAGGAGAAATAACTATCGAAGAAATATTGCGCGATGCCGGATTCCACTTTACAATGGAACAAACCTTTGATGGTCTAAATAGCCCAAATGGCAAGCCGCTAAAGTTTGACTTTTGTGTTTTTGATGATGATGGTAATGTTGATTTCTTGATTGAGTATCAAGGTAAACAACATTATGAGCCATCAGCAAAGTTTGGTGGAAAACAAGGCTTTTATCGCCAATAGTTCAATGATAATAAAAAGCGTCGTTTTTGTGCGCTAAATGGTTATAACTTAATTGAGATTCCTTATACAGAAGAAAATTTATTAAGTTATGATTATATTATGGAAAAAGCTGGATATTAAGGAGGGATTGAATTGGCTAACCAGGATGCTATACATGCTAAGGGCTTTTCAATCGTTCAACGTCCAGAACTCCAAGACATTTATGGTAATCAAGTTGATTATGGGAAGATTAAGGTAAGCTTTTAGACTCTCGAAGATGCTGTTATTGATGTTGGTTCACTAAAGAAAGTTGATAGACGTATTTATAATAAAGCATCTATCTTAGTAGCACTTGCGCGCAAGGATTGGCCTAAGTTGCGCGAGATCTCAAATTACTTCTTTGAAGTGAGTGGATTATATGAGCGTCTTTGTAAATATTTTGCAGGTTTATATCGTTATGATTGGTATGTGACTCCATACGTTATTGATGATTCTGCAAAAGATGAAAAAGTTTTGGCTGAGTTTTCTAAGGCTCTTGATTACTTAGATGAAAGTGGAGTCAAAAAACTTTGTAATGATGTAGCTTTAAAAGTAATCGTTGATGGTTGCTATTATGGTTATATCATTGAAACTTCTCGTGGTTTTACTTTCCAAGAGATCCCAATTAATTATTGCCGCAGCCGCTTTAAAGTAGGAAATCGTCCTGCGGTTGAGTTTAACCCAAAGTTTTTTGACGATTGTTTTCCGGACGTTGAAATGAGATTGCGTGTCCTGAAAATGTATCCAGAAGAATTTGCAAAAGCTTATGTAGCCTATAAGAAAGGCAAGCTACAAACTCAACTTAATGATGGAGCTTGGTGGCTTCTCGATCCCGACAGAGCTTTTAAGATTAATCTTAATGGGCGTGATTATCCACTCTTAGTGAATATTACTCCTAAGATTTTAGATTTGGATGAAGCTTAGGATTTGGATCGTCGTAAGATGATGCAAAAACTGTTGAAAGTTATTATTCAAAAGTTGCCATTGGATAAGAATGGTGATTTGATTTTCGACGTTGATGAAGCGAAGGATATTCATAATAACACTGTTCAAATGTTAAAACGTGCGGTCGGCGTAGATGTTATGACCACTTTCGCAGATGTTGATGTTGCGGATTTGGCTGATAAGAACACAACAGCTACTCAAGATGAATTAGCTAAGGTTGAGCGCACTGTATTTAATGAAGCCGGTGTTTCTTAGAACTTGTTTAACTCTAATAGTAATCTTGCTCTTGAAAAAGCAAGCGCCGTTGATGAAGCAAGTGTGCGCGACTTGGTATTTGAGTTTAATGAATTATTTAGTCGCATTTTACGTAATAAGTTCCCTGGCAATAAGAAATGGTGCTTACATTTTAATATACTTGAAACTACTATAAATAATTACAAAGAATTGTCTAAGATGTATAAAGAGCATACTCAACTTGGTTTTTCCAAGATGTTGCCTCAAATCGCTCTTGGACATTCTCAGAGTTCTATTATTGCTACCGCGCACTTCGAGAATGAAGTATTGAAGTTGCAAGAAATTATGATTCCACCTCTTATGTCTTCTACATTGAATGGTAAAGATATTTTACCTGGTGCAAAAGAAGGAGCCAATGCGCAATCTGGTGCAAGTCAAGTTGCTAAAGTTGCGAGTGGTGAAGGTAAGACTGGACGCCCAGAAAAGAGTAATGAATAGAAATCTGATAAGACAATAGCTAATCGTGAATCTGCGGGAAAGGAGTGAGTTAATTGCCTAAACATTTGAGTATACCTATTGATGAGCGTGTAGAACTTTATAATGTCGCTCCTATGGCAGAAAATCCATTACTTTCGCATTGTGAAATTAAAGTTTGTTATATTGGTCAAAATCGTAATGGTAGCGTAATTAGTAAAGAGGTTGCTACTAAAATGGCTGTCACTTTGCACGGATGCCCTATCGTTGGTTATTTTGATAAAGAAACAAAAGATTTTTCTGGTCATAACCGCAGTATCGAGGTTGGCGATGGTAAGTTCCGTATTGTTGATAAAACTAAAGCTTATGGTTTTGTTGACTCTGCCGCAAGGGTTTGGTTCCAGAAGTTTACTGATGATGGCGTAGAACATGAATATCTTATGACCGAAGGCTATCTTTGGACAAGTATTTATGAAGAAGCTAAACGTGTAGTTGAGCACGGTAATAATCAGTCTATGGAACTTAATGAAGAAAAATTAGATGGCACTTGGACATTTGACGATAAAGGTGCCCCTAAATTTTTCATAATCAATGAAGCAATGATACAAAAACTTTGTATTCTTGGAGAAGACGTCGAGCCCTGCTTCGAGGGCGCGGGTATTGCAGCACAATTCTCCTTTGACGGAGACTTCAAGAACCAATTATTCTCTTTAATGGAGGATATTAAATCTGCTTTGAGCAAAGGAGGATTTACTTCTATGGATGATGATAAGAAGGTTGTCGATCCTGCCTTGGAAGATTCTAATGCCGAGTTCAAGAAAAAGGACGAGGATGATAAGAAGGAGAATCCATTCCCTCCAAAGGACGATGACAAGAAAGAAGATTCTGGTGAGGGCAAAGATGGTGAAAAGAAATCCGACGAATCTGATGAAGATAAGAAGGATCCAGAAGAAAACGACGAAGACAAGAAAAAGAAAGCTCCTGGCAAGCATTCTTTGACCGATGATGAAGTTGTTGATTCTGAGCTTTATAAAAATCTTGCCGTTCAGTTTGCACAGTTACAGAAAGAGTTTGAAACTTTAAAGGCTGAGGTTGAACCTCTCCGTCAGTTCAAAGTTGATGCTGACCGCAAGGCTAAGCAGACTATGATTGATAGTTTCTATATGCTTTCTGATGCTGATAAGAAGGATTGCCTTGATAACATTGATACTTATAGTCTCAATGATATTGAAGCTAAGCTTTCAATTATTTGTGTTCGTAACAAGGTATCTTTTAGCCTTGAGGACGATAAGAAGGAAGCCCCTGCGGCTCCAAAAGATCCATTGACTTATTCATTGGATGGCAACGATGATGGTGATAGCGCTCCTGCCTGGATCAAGGCTGTGCGTGAAACCGCCAAAGAAATGAACTAATTTTATAAAGGAGGAAGCTACGTATGGCTTTTACAAGATTGTCTCCCGAAGCTAAGTTCGTAACTCTTGGTTTCGGTCAGGTCGAGCCTAACCATCTCAGTGCACAGCGTACTGGCGAGATTTACGCTCAGTTACCAGCCGCTGCTAATATTGACATTCTTGAGAATGGTCAGTTCGTCAAGTATGACTATTTGAACGGCGCGGTTAACTTCACTGGCGCTGGCGAGTGGATGCTCGTATTCAATGAAGTTAAGGTTTATAGAGATCATGAAACCGATCAGGACTTCGCGATGATCCGTCGTGACTACAATGGTCGTGTTTATAGCCCAGTTGGCGTTGGCGCCGCTGCTGCTGAATGGGGTTCTTCTCAGGGCATCAACGGTGTTCGTATCAATGGTTTTGCCTCTTCTGACGACTGGGATATGATGAAGAAGATTCAGGGTCAGGTTGAAATTTATCCAGATGCACATAACAATGCTGCTGGCGAAGCTCCTGACTATGGTCGTAATCATTACCCAATCGGCAATAGCTATGAAGTAGAAAAGCTTAATATCCCTCAGATGGCTGCTTATGCTCAGCCAGATCGCATTGGTGGTCAGGGCAAAGCTGGTTTGATGGTTCCTCGTGTATTTAAGACTCACGAAGGCGACATCTTCACTACCAATACTATTGCTGATGAAACTGTTGCTCTTGGCGCAGTTCTCGGACCTAATGCTAAAGGTTATCTCTCTGCCAATGGTGATAAGACCAAGATGGGTTGGCAGGTAGTTAAGATTTACAACCTCGGCGATATGCAGAAGGCTGTAAAGCTTATGAGAATTTATTAATAGGAAAGGAGAGAAAAGTCATGTTAGAAAGAAATGAACTTCTTAAGTTGATGAAAGCAACTGCTAAGGCTGATCGCTCCACTCCTGTTGCTTATTCATTTAATGGCGAGAACCTTACTTATGACGCTCTTAATGAGACCCTTCGTAAGGAAATGAATGAACTCGCTGGTACATTCGCACTTTATCGTGAGAATAAGAATACTATCTTCGCTTTGATCGAAGAAACTATGGATGATATTCTTCCTAAGAAAGTAGAAGAAGAATATGGCAAGTTCGCTGAAGTTAAGACTATTGCTCAGGGCAATAGCACCATCTTCTGGCGTAAGCATGATCGTCAGCGTGCAAAGCAGTTCATCACCAAAGTTGGTCTTGCTGGTATCTATGAAGTATTCAAGCTTGGTAAGGATACCCCTATCGAAGTACAGACCAGCGCTATCGGTGGTGCTGCTCAGATCGGCCTCGAAGAGTTCCTTGATGGTCGTGCTGACTTTGCTGAAGTAACCAAGATCGTTATGGACGGTATTGATGAACTCATTTATTGGGAAATCGGTGCTGCTCTTAAGGAAGGTCTTACTCAGCTTCCTGCTTTGAACACTGTTCAGGTTGACGGTTTTGATATGAAGGCTTTCGATCGCTTGCTTGCTATCTCTGCCGCTTATGGTACTCCTACTATGTATTGCACCGAAAAATTTGCTGCTAAGATCCTTCCTGAGAAGTGGGATGCTTGGTCCAATGAAATGAAGAATACCATTTGGGAAAAGGGCCGTTTTGCTAACTACAAGGGCCACGTTCTCAATATTCTTCCTCAGGGCTTTACTGATGCAACTCATACTACCAAGGTAATTGATCCTGGCTATTGCTACATTCTCCCAGGTGCTGTAAAGCCTGTAAAGGTTGTTATGGAAGGTTCTACCATTGTTGATGAATATGTCAACAAGGATCGTAGCCGTGAAATCCAGGTCTACAAGAAGGTCGGTGTAGGCGTTGTAATGACTCCTGACATTTGCGTTTATGTAGATACTGAACTCGCTGGTAACTATGATGTTTATCAGGGTGACAAGGTAACTGGTTCTACTGGTAATACTGGTGCAACAGGTGCCACTGGCGCGACTGGTGCTACCGGCGCAACTGGTGAAACTGGTGAGACCGGTGAAACTGGTGAAACTAACTAATAATTGAGGTACAGAAGTGTGAAGATCTTTATTGCGATCCCCACCTTTGAGACCATTTACCCCGACACGTTCAAGTCCCTTTGGGGACTTGACCGTGGCGGGCATTGGGTAGTATTTGATTTTGTCCGTGGTTATGATTGCGCGACTGCTCGAAATAATATCGCTAAGCAAGCTATCCGAGAAAAAGCCGATTATGTCTTGATGGTGGATAATGATGTTGTCCTTCCTTCTGATGCATTAGTGCATTTATTGGAAGATCCAAAAGAAGTGTGTTTAGGTTATTACGCACACCGTCCCGCCAACAATATTTATGATGGAAAAACTTGTTGTTGTAAGCTTGGTGAGTTTAATTTTACGCAATAGTATAGTGCAAAAGAAATTGAAGCTTTACGCGCCAAAGGACAGAACAAAATACAAATCCATGGTGGAGGTATGGGATGTGCATTAATCCGCACTGATGTATTTAATAAATTAAAGTATCCTTGGTATGATTGGGTTAATTATGCCGACTAGCACGGAGTATTATCAGAAGATTTATATTTCTGCGTTTAGTGCGGCAAGGCTGATATCCCAATTTATATGGATACAAGAGTCGGTTGTGGCCATATGATGCGCCACTTACAATGGCCGACAGCTTAAAGAGAAAAAGGAGTTTAATTGAATATGGATACTAATAAGAAAGTGCGTGTTACGAATAGAAGTAATTCTATTGTAATTTATCACGTCGATGATATGAATGTACGTCGTGAGTTTGCGCCAAGGGAAACAAAATTGATTCCTGTGGAAGAACTCATTGCCCTTAGCCAAAAGCAAGGCGGCGTATATATTATTCGCAATAGTTTGTTCATCGAGGACGCTGCTACGGTGGATGAGATGCCGATGAAAGTAGAACCGGAATATTATTTAGATGACAAGGGAGTTATTGATCTTCTAAAGAATGGTTCGGTTGATGCATTACTTGATTGTCTTGATTTCGCACCAGGTGGCGTACTTGAGTTAGTTAAGAAATATGCGGTAGAACTTCCAATTACTGACACTCGTAAGATTAAGGCTATCAAGGATAAGCTTTCTTTCGATGTGGCGAAAGCTATTCAGCATAAGGAAGAAGTTGCTGCAGAACTAGCAGAAGCTTCTGGAGAAACTGATAGTGGTATGGAAATCAAAGCTGCTCCTACTCGTCGAGTGCAGCCAGCTACAACTCAGGAAACCAGTGGCCGTAGAACAGCTCCGAAGTATAATGTTGTAAGTACAAAACGCTAAGGAGGTTCTATATGACATCATTTGATACCATTATTGATGCCTTTCTTAGTAAAATCACCGATGATATGTATTTGGAACTTACTGAGGAAGACACAATTCGTGACGCGAAGTAGTATCTACTTGATGCCATTCCTTATTTTGAATTTCCGCGCTTCCCATTGTTTGATTATGATGCAGAAGCTGGCATTTATAATGTTGATCTCACACGTGAAGAGATCAACATTTTTGCTATATTGATGAAGCAAGCTTGGTTAGATAGACAAATTAATTCTGTTGAGAATACTCGTATGAAGTATTCTGGATCAGATTTTAAGTTTACTTCTCAAGCAAACCATTTACAGAAATTATTATCTCTTAAAGCTGAAAATCATCGTGAAAATATACACGCGCAACGCTTGTACAAGCGTCGCAGACTCAGACAAGACACTTCTGTTATGTCTAACTGGATGACCTTGAATCAAAGTGCTTTAGATGGTCAGGGAGCAGATAGTGGCAATAGTGGTGTCGCCGCAAGTTATGGGGATCAGTATATTACAATTATCAATAATTATGATAATGACGATGGCGCAGTTTACGATTGGGAACCTATTAGAAAATGAAAAGTTATAATGGTTATGAGTTTTCTAATGATTTGGTGGTAAAGGATATGCGGCGTCTGATTAACCAAACCTGGAAATTACTCCCGATGCGAGAGAATAATGAGGATTGGCAGAAGCAATTAGATTCTGTTTTAATTGAGTTATATGGCCTTCATAAAATATTTGGCGATCAGTTAGAATTCTTAGAGCTTTTAACGAAGCTTGAAGGAGTAGTGGGGGCCACTGATTTTATGATATATAGGGCATCAGTTTTTAGTGCTATTTCATTATTAACTGATCTTGCTAATACTCTTGATGTTAAAAAATCTTGAGTTATTTCAGATGCGTGCGCGAGCGGCAAATAATGATCGCCAACACGACCGTATGGTCTTAGACCGCAAACGCAGTATGCATCGCGCACTTTTATATTCTTATCAAGCGGCTTGGGTTAAAAAAGATTAGGATGAAAATGCTGATTATGTGCGCGCATTGATGAATCCTGACCGAGTTAAGTTTGACTATGACGAGAAAATCATTTCAATAGACTGGGAGTATAATTTTGCGGCTGGCGATACCTTTGAATGGGGTCGTGGAACCAACAGCCATTGGATTATTCTTAAGCCTGAAATAACAGAGTTAGCTTACTTGCGCGCGAACGTGCGTAGATGTAAATACTTAACCGCAAAAGACCCAGAAACTGGTGTAACATTTTCACAATGGGCCGCAATTAGAGGGCCTGTTGAAACTAAAATAAATACTATCCAAAAGGCTGGTATTGTTGCAGATGTACCTAATTTGACATTAGATATTTATATGCAAGATAATGAAGTTAATCGCCGCACTTTTGAACGCTATCAAAACTTTGAGTTTAATGGACGTTTTTGGAAAGTATAGGCGCCAGATAGTACTAGTACTCCAGGTATTTTAGAAATTGTTGCAGAAGAAGATTATGACTGCAAGCATAGTGAAAACTTGATTGAAGTTGTTGATCCTAATCCACCAGTTATAGCAAATCGTAATCATATTATTGGTGATACATTTGCTAAGCCTCTTGAAGCAAAAACCTTTATGCCTCGTTTGGCTATGAGGGATTATAAATGGAGTATTACTTTGCCGGCTGAGCGAAATAAAGAACTTGATGATGTTCTTGAATATAAACTCGAAGGTAATAATATAACGGTGACTTGGACTGCTATGATCTCTGGTTCATATGTGCTTCACTATGGACCACTTGAAAAAACAGTCTTAATTGAGTCATTGTTCTGAGATAAAGGAGAAAGCTATGAAAGTAGGACAGACATATTTTGATCCAGAATATGGCTTTCTGGCTATGGAGAAAGATTTTTCATTAGTTGCTAATAAATTGCTTGGTAATGATAAATTAGTAAAGCTTTTATTTTATACACAACCCGATTGCCAGAAGGCACCAAATCTTACCAGTGATCAGAAGTTATCTTTGATTAATCGTCAAATCAGAATTGTACCAAAGTTAGACATCATACCTGAATGTCCTAATTATGTTGTAATTTCATTTGACAATTTTGTTCCTAATGCTACGAATACAGAATATCGTGATTGCCAATTAAGCTTTGATATTCTTTGTCATCCAGATCATTGGAACTTGGGTAATTTCCAATTACGCCCTTATCGTATTGCTGGTGAGATTGATAAGATGATTAATAAACAAAAGCTGACCGGTATCGGCACAGCGCAATTTGCATTCGCAAATAATCTTGTCCTTAATGACTAGTTGATGGGGCTTACGTTGAATTATAATTGTACTTATAGTACAGAAGATACGCAGGATCCTTTAGTTGAGTAATAACTTAGCTTTATTGTCGGGCGTAGACATACCAATTCCCGCAATTGAGCTTGCAGTACATCAACCTACCATTAAGGAAATTTCTTACGTTGGTGAATTGGAATACTTTTCTAGCCTTCAAACTTTATGCTTCGACAAAAATACAATCATTGCTGCTAATCCAGAGGGCAGTTCTGGATTATCATAGATGAATAATTTTTAGATATTTATGACGCTGTTAGTAAATGTTGAAGCGGATAATCAAGCCGAGCGGTAGAATAATATGCTATCAACATTTGCCTTACTATTTCCCGGATATACTGTACAAGTTCTACCGGCCAGTTTATATTTTAATAATCCTGATACAAAACATCATTTTACTTTAGATGAAAATAATTTTGATGTTGTGCGCGATGTGATTAGTTAGATATCTGGTATTGGCAATAGTGTAGGCGGCACAAATTCAGGTTTTAATCCTCGTAGTAAGAAGGCTGCAGAAATTGCGGCCAAGCTTATGAAAGGTCGTGCAAAAGCGGCCGCGTCAAGAGGAGAAAAAGCCGATGGAGTTTTGGCACGATACGTTTCGATTCTTACTATTGGACTTAAATCCTTAAGTCTACAGGAGTGTCTAAACCTGACCGTATACCAATTATATGATCTTATCGAAAGATACGGCTTGTATATGAGTTGGGATTTAGATATACGGTCACGTCTGGCTGGCGGTAAACCCGATGATAAGCCAGATGATTGGATGAAAGACATTCATTAATAAAGGAGGAAATAACCTATGAAATTTGGTGTACGCGAAATTTGCGACGTCGTTCTCAAGAGAAAGACTGGCGGTTATTTCGGTAAGCTTTATCTCGATAAAGATATGCCAGTTCTTTATTTCGACACATTGAAGACTTCTTCTCTTGAAGGTCAGAGCACCACTGTTTACGCTCAGGGCGGACGCGGCAATCCTCGTTTGGTTGCTTGGGAAGGTGACCGTACTGTTACCTTCACAATGGAAGATGCTTTGATTTCTCCAGAGAGCTTCTCTATCCTTTCTGGTGCTGGTTTCATGGATGCTGATGAAGATCATCCAATCTTCGTACATACCACTGAAGAAGTACAGGTTAAGAATGGTAAATTGACTCTTTCTCACATTCCTGCAAAAGCTGGTGCTCTTTACATCATGCTCAAGAATGAAGATGGTTCTATCAATACCAACCGTGTACCAATGGCTATTCCGCTTCAGAATGGTGAAGATGAGCCAGAATATCTCAATGGCGCCGAATTGACACTTGCAGGTGCTTTTGAAGCTTGGGCAACCAACTACAATACTGCACATGCTGAATTGATCAATGCTGGTAAAGTTATGACCGCGACTGCTCCTCGTAATACTAAGTATCAGAGCGTTCTCGATCAGTATAAGTCTGCAACTTCTGCAGAAGAAATTTATGACTATGTTGACGGTACCGATGCTGACAACCCAGGTTCTGTTATGTATGTTGATTACTATGTCAAGAGTACTCAGTATGTAAAACAGATCGATATCGAAGCAGGTAAGTTCGGTGGTTCTTACTACCTTGAAGCTTCTACCTTGTTCCGTGATCAGGGTACTGGTGAAGATTATCCTGCAGAATTCGTAATTCCGAACTGCAAGATTCAGTCCAACTTCACATTTACCATGGCTCCTACCGGTGATCCTTCCACCTTCAACTTTACAATGGATGCTTTCCCAGATTACACTAAGTTCGATAAGACTAAGAAAGTAATTGCAGCACTCCAGATTGTTGAAGATAAGGCTCTTTATGATGGTGGCGCAGCTGTTGGTGAAAATGAAAATGCCAAGGTTGAAGGCGACATTTACGAAGATTCCGGTAAGGAACCTCCAAAGCGTTTCGCTGAAGGTGAATAATCATTTATATGATATGACAATAAGGGAGATACGAAATAGTATCTCCCTTATTTTTTTTTATTGAGAAAAAGGTGATATAAATGCCTAAAAATTTGTTTACAAGTCAGCTTGCCGCAGGTGATTTTCCACCGGGTATGGCAGGTTTATAGGCGGGCATAAATAAAAATTATAGTATTGC
>JAEEGJ010007087.1_pt1 | contig 32728 bp, 22 predicted proteins | sample 8958761 | NCBI WGS metagenome assembly JAEEGJ01 (sample SAMN16246546, study PRJNA631951) | gut metagenome | biome: gut microbiome; feature: rumen; material: RS-attached | host: Bos | place: Iran: Karaj | collected 2018-10
CCTCTCTGGGAGATATCAGCCATGAGTTCCGGAGGTGTTCTCTCGAGAACGTTATGTACAGCCTCAAAGATCTGTGTAATAGGCTCTTCCAATGCTTCGAGCATCTCTGTTGAAGAAACCGTAACTGTTGAAGGAAGACCGGTGATGATGTTTCTTCCCTGAACGTCCAATGTAAGCTCTTCATCTCTCGGATAAGCGCAGCCGATCTCGATCTTGAGCTTTTCTGCTGTCTTCTCACCGATGAGGATGTTGTGTCTCTTTCTGACGTGCTTGATGATCGCTTCATCAAACTTGTCGCCTGCAACCTTCAAAGAAGCATCTACTACAGGCTCGCAAAGAGAGATAACGGAAATGTCTGTTGTACCGCCGCCGATGTCAACAACCATTGAACCGCAAGCCTTTGTGATATCGATACCTGCGCCGATTGCTGCAGCGATAGGCTCTCTGATAAGGAAAACGTCCTTTGCACCAGCGTGACGGCAGGCATTCTCAACAGCCTGCTGCTCAACGGGTGTGATAACCGAAGGAACGCAAACAACGATCGTGGGCTTGAAATATGTAGCACGGAGACCTGTGCAGACTCTGCCGATAAATGCCTTGAGCATAACCTCAGTAGCTCTGAAGTCTGAGATAACGCCCTCTCTCAAGGGTCTGATTGCTTCTACGATACCGGGAGTACGGCCGAGCATGAGTGAAGCTGATTCACCTACTGCCAAAACCTTACCTGTTTTACTGTTTACTGCGACTACAGAGGGTTCTTTGAGAACGATTCCCTTACCTCTGATATACACAAGAACACTGCTGGTGCCGAGATCGACACCTATTTCCATGCCTAAACCCATAGTTCACCTCTATATAGAAAACGCCAAATGGCGCATTTACCCGTAAATATTCATTTTATTATTACATTCGCCTAATTAAAAATCAATCACGGCACGCCCTATTTTAAGTGACATTCTTATTTCAATTTGTGGCGATTTTACGGCATTTCGAGCCGTTTTTGGCAAATGACAAAGTGCTTTGATTCTCTCCGAAAATCGGCAAATTGAAAATCACTTTCTATGTAAATTTCGGAAACATCGGAGTATAATTAGGTGTTCATTTTAAGAATAAGGAGTCTTTAACATGGGTTATTCAATTGAGACCGACAAGAAGTGGCAGGAAAAATGGGCCGAGTCAGGCCTGTACAAGTTCGATCCGAACGCTGAGGGCAAGAAGCTATATTGCCTTGAGATGTTCTCATATCCTTCCGGTGCAAATCTACACTTGGGTCACTGGTATAACTACTCCCTTACGGACTCATGGGCAAGATTTAAGCACATGCAGGGCTATAATCTGTTCCACCCGATGGGATTCGACTCTTTCGGACTCCCTGCAGAGAACTATGCGATCAAGACAGGCATCCATCCCCAGGATTCCACACTCAAGAACATCGCTACGATGGAAGGCCAGCTCAAGGCCATGGGTACAACAGTAGATTGGGACTATGAGATCAAGACATGCATGCCTGACTACTACAGATGGAACCAGTGGTTCTTCATCGAACTCTACAAGAGAGGCCTCGCATACCGTAAGAATGCACCGGTTAACTGGTGCCCTTCCTGCAAGACCGTTCTTGCTAACGAGCAGGTCGTAGACGGCGCATGCGAGAGATGCCATACAGAAGTTGTAAGAAAGAACATGACTCAGTGGTTCTTCAAGATCACAGAGTATGCTCAGGAACTTTTAGACGACCTCCCGAAGCTCGACTGGCCTGAAAAAACAAAAAAACTTCAGAAGAACTGGATCGGCAGATCCGAAGGTGCACAGGTTGCCCTCTACGTTGAGAAGAACGGCGAGCGCCTCACAAATGAGGACGGCTCACCCATGAAGCTCGAGGTATTCACAACCAGAGTTGATACGTTCATGGGTATCACATATGTCGTTATCGCACCTGAGTCAGAGCTCTGCGCAAAGCTTACTACTGACGAGTGCCGTGACGCTGTTGAAGCATACCGTCAGGCAACCGCAAAGGTTAACGAGATCGACCGTATGTCCACAACTCGTGAGAAGACGGGCGTATTCACAGGCGCTTATGCTATTCATCCGTTAAACGGCAGAAGAGTTCCGATCTGGGCAGCAGATTATGTTGTTGCAGGTTACGGTACAGGCGTAGTCATGGCTGTTCCTTCACACGATGAGAGAGACTTCGATTTCGCTCACAAGTACGGTCTCGACATCATCCGCGTTATCCAGCCTGAGAAGGGTGTTGATTCAGAGCTTCCCTACTGCGAGAAGAAGGGTTACCTCTGCAATTCAGACGAGTTCGACGGCCTCGAAATGCACGATGCACAGAAGGCAATCGTTGCAAAGCTCGCTGAAATCGGCATGGGCGAATGGAAAGTCAACTTCAGACTCCGTGACTGGCTCATCTCACGTCAGAGATATTGGGGAACACCTATCCCGATGGTTCACTGCCCTTCATGCGGCGTTGTACCCGTACCTGAGGATCAGCTCCCTGTTCTCCTCCCTTACGACGTTGAGTTCACACCCGATGGTGAGAGCCCGCTTGCTAAGTGCGAGTCTTTCATGAACTGCAAGTGCCCTAAGTGCGGCGGCGATGCAAGACGTGATCCTGATACCATGGATACATTCGTTGACTCTTCCTGGTACCAGTTCAGATATCCGGATAACAAGAACGACAATGAGATGTTCTCCAAGGAGAAGATCGACAAGTTCTGCCCTGTTGATAAGTACGTAGGCGGTGCTGAGCACGCATGCATGCACCTGCTCTATGCAAGATTCTTCACCAAGGCTATGCGTGACATGGGCCTGCTCGATTTCGACGAGCCTTTCACAAGCCTCGTTCACCAGGGTACCATCCTCGGACCTGACGGACAGAAGATGAGTAAGTCCAGAGGCAACACCGTTGCACCTGACGACTACATCAGCAAGTACGGTTCTGACGTATTCAGAACATACCTGGGATTCGGCTTCGCATACATCGAGGGCGGTCCCTGGGCTGATTCAGGACTCCAGGCTATCGTTAAGTTCTTCAGAAGGATCGAGACATGCGTATCAGACTGCTGTGCTGATGCAGAAGTTGGTTCCGTTCCTGCTAAGGCTGACATGACAGCAGCTGACAAGGAACTCAACTACGCTATCAACTATGCGATCAAGAGCTCAACAGCTGATATCGAGAAGTTCCAGTTCAATACTCCTATCGCAAGAATGATGGAGCTCTTAAACGCTATCACAAAGTACAGCCAGGATCCTTCTGCCAAGGCAGGATTCAAGAGATATGCAACAGAGAAGCTTATCCTCCTCCTCGCACCTTTCGCTCCTCACTTCACGGAAGAACTCTGGTGCGAAGTAATGTGCAACGAGTACTCCATCTACAACCAGAAGTGGCCTGAATGCGACGAGAGCGCACTCGTTAAGGATGAGATCGAGATTGCTGTACAGATCAACGGTAAGGTTCAGTTCAAGGTCAACATCCCTGCAGAGGCTGACCAGGCTGCAGTTGAAGCTATCGTTAACGCAGACGAGAGACTCGCAGGCGCATTGAACGGCAGATCGATCGTTAAGTTCATCTACGTTAAGGGCAGAATCGCTAACATCGTTGCGAAGTAATCAGCGCGAAAACAATCACAAACTAAAAGGCTGTCTCATACGAGGCAGCCTTATTTCATTTCACTGTAATTTCAAAAACACAGTCAGATCTGAAAGTTATTTGAAATAACGCTCTGTTTTTCAAAATCCGTTCAGAAAACGGGTCTGTTCTGAAATCCTGCAGAAATATTACGTGAACAATACTTCCTTTGCACTCTGATACTGGTCATCACCGGTGTTATGTATATAAGCGTAAACTTCACCCGGAAGACTTATGGTCAGGCGGTATTCTCTCGTAGGATTATACATAGCGTATTCATGATTTGCCTTCACATAAGAATCCCATAATTTATCGAAAGTTTCTTCATCAATCGAATCAAGCTTAACAACCGAGCAGACAGGTGATCTGGGATGGCTCTGAACCATTTCGTCAGGATTGTCAGTATCGTCAGCACTAATAGATTGCATTGAATAGCTGTAGCGGTTATCTATTATTTCTCCGAGTTCAGGATAGTTTTCCAGAACCATATTTATAACGATCTGGTCGTAATCGGTATCCATGCCATAAGCGGTTGTTGTAAATGCCGATCCTCTTTGAGAAAAAAACATCTCGGGAGTACTTGCCACAACACAATCTATTCCATTGATCGTTGCAGGCCATTCACGGACCGACTGATTATCAGTCTTGATTTGATCAACATAATTCTCTGATACAGTCGCATCAGGATCTATCGTCTTCGCAAACTCAAGTATATCTTCATAACTGTGATGCGACTTGGCAAAACCATCAGGCAGCGGATCAGTCTTCAAGTATGCAGAAACTCCGACAACGATGATCAGAATAAAAAACGCTACCATCAAAACTGAAGGTATTATTATCGCCCATACCCATTTGGGCATCTTTTTCTTCATATCTCTATCCCCCTGTGTCCAAAATAAAATATTTTTGACCAACAGAGGTTATTATATCAATTGTGTTTTCAAATTCAATTTTTCAGTATTTAAGACAATCACTATAACGTAAAAACACCGCACGCATATTTGGTCTCATTGTTTTCTTTGCTGCTTATCAGCAATCTGTATTCGCTCTTAGGAAGCTTTGTTCCGTAAAGACCGTAGCAGAATTCTTCTTTAACGGTTTCCCCCGATTCAATAAATGCATCATAGCCGGGCTGCGTAAGATAATCGTCGTGAATATCAGGATCGTGATAAAGGTAATAGTATTCACCATTCACTACAACATCCAAACCTACAAAGATACTGCTGTCACAGTAATACCAACGTTCATCACGGTTATTAGTGATCTCAACTGAAAGATACGGGTATCCGTCCTTTTCAAACTGATCCGTGATCTTAACTTCAATACCGTCACACACCTTGTCGCCAGTTACAAATGAAGGACGCATGATATCAGCGTGCCACTTCTGTCCTGCCGCAGCCAAAGGTCTGAAAGTTCTTGTATACGCAATACTTTCCATTTCTGTATCGACCATATAATCTTTTTCAGCAGCCTTCAGGAAAGGCTTAAAGTCAGGATTCGCAAGATATACATTACCTGTAGAAGTTATGAGGTAGCCGTTTGTCCATACAACTGTCTCGCGAACAGGCTTATCCTCACCCATTTTTCTTGGTTCGATACTCAGCGCATAAACAGGATATGTTATCTTATCTGTCGACCAGTCAGAAACTTTCCTTCCCTTTATGGAACAAAACACGTGTACCATATCCGCTATATCTTCTGCATCTTCCTTGTATATAGGTCTTTTGGAAACTGAACTGTAATTCACGCCGTCATACACGCAGCAGTATGTTGTGAAATATCCTTTGGAGATCTCTTCAACATATTCAAGTTCAGGAATTCTTTGCAAAGGATCCGCGTTAAATACCGAGCATCCGCCAAGCGCAAGAACGCTTACCATCAGCAAAGCGATCACCCGTACCAGAGCAGATTTATTGGAACTAACGGATTTAAGATTCATTTCTGGACACATAACTGTTCTCCCCGTATGCGATATGCCTATCCGGAAACGTCATTATGAGATTAGCATGTTACCCGTTAACGAAAAAGGGGACAAACTCTTACGTTTGTTCCCCTGAATTGAATTTATTCCAATTCCTTCGTCTCGCCGATTATATTAATTCCGATATCGCAGTTGACTTTGTTCTTCATTGCCTGCTTTGCATTGCCGAGGAAGTGACCATATTTATATGTACCAATGGAAACTGTGAGATCCGAAATAACATACAGATCACCGAGTCCTGTATCACCGTTCAGTCCGCTGTTGATATCGGCACAGACTACATAAGCACCTGACTTGTTTATCTTTTCGATCGCGCTCTTTGCAGGCTCTTTTACTTCACCTTTGAAACCTGTTCCGAATATGCAGTCGACAATGGTCTTATACTTACAGTAATCGCCGTCAGAAACCGTCGGTATTCCCTTCTCCACACATTTATCGTAGAAGTATTTGCCGTCCTCTGAGAAAGCGTCTTCGAACAGCAGAACGATCTCACAATCGATGCCGTGATCTCTCAAAAGTGATGCAACAACGAAACCGTCGCCTGCGTTATTTCCTTTACCGCAGATTATGCCGACAGGGCTTTTCCAATTGACCTGGTCGAAGATTGCTTTGCCGGCTCTCGCCATGAGTTCTTTCGATGGTACGAGGTTTTCAATGGTCCATCGGTCGCTTGCGCGCATTACTTCTGTTGATACACAAACTGCCATACGAATTATGCCTGCTTTTTCTTTCTGATGAGCCAGATTGTAAGCACGATTCCGATGTTTCTTAAGAAATTCTTCGCTGTAAAACCGATATCTTTGGGCGCCCATTTAACGAGTGCGAGCACAACAAATATCAGTACGATACCGAACACTTTGTTGATGAAATTCTCACCGAAAAACGTCTCGTCCATACGAAGAACGATTGCTTCAAATCCGTGCACCAGAATCAGGATCGCAAACATGATCCAGCATGCCGCAACCGGTTTATTCTTTATTTTCTCTCCCATTACCTATTTCCCTCAAAAGATAGATTAAGTTGTGATCTCGATATTGCTTACGCGCTTGTGTGACCAGTCGTTAGCAAGATTCATGTTCTGCCAATCTTCTCTGTGGCAGCTGAAGCTTATGGTCAGAGTATCACCTTCGCCAAGCGTACCACCGTCAACGGTAATCGTAAGACAAGTATCTCTTTCTTCACCCGTGCAGGAAGAGAAATCACCGTCAATCTCATCCGTCATGGCAGTATATCCGCCTGAAGATGAATTGATCGCAGCGTGATAACAATCGAAGGCCAGTGCTGTTCCCTCGTCATTTGTCAGATAGTAATTGATCTTGATATTCGAGAGGTTAACTGAGCTGTCACCGTTATTCGTGATCTCAAGAGTTCCTGCAATCGCATTTGCACTTGAAGAATTATCGTTGTAAGACATCTTCACGCTCAGGTCACCGACAGAGACTGAACCGCCTCCGCCGACTGATGAATTGTTGTTCTGCGATGAAGATGTTGTCTGTGCGGGAACGGAACCGCCTGCAGAAGATCCTGAACCTGAACCTTCCTCATCAGGCAGAACACCTGCTACCACCTTACCGTTCTCAAGCAATACAGCTCCAGAATTATAAGAATAGTCGTTGCCGTTATCCCATGCATCGTTAGGGCTTGTCATTCTGACCTGGATCTCAGACTTGTACTGTGACTGTCCGGCAGGTCTCAAATTACCGTCATCGAAAACTACTGACAGATAGTAAATGTGATTTTCTTCATTCCAAACCTTGATGCCGTCTACTCTTCCTGACTGCATATAGTTTGTCGTGATGTTGATTCCTGACACATCGCCGCCTGCTTCATAGATCTCGGACAGGTCGATAAAATATCTGAATTCGAGGTCTTCAGCAGCTCTTGCCGGCCATGCAGTCTTGTTATAAATGAATGCCTTTATCTCGGCAAAATCACTGCCTTCAACATTGAGACTGCATTCAGAAGAGAATTCATCGTTAGGAACTTCTTCGACAGCACCGAAATCGATCAATGTCTTTCCGTGATACTTGGAATACAATGCTGCCAGGAGGCCTGTGAAACCTGCGTTATAGTCGCATGCGACTTCATTCTTGTTGTAATCGCTTACTGTATCGGAATATCCGTCAGATGCGTCAGGACCGCCTACAAGAGCTCCGTAGAGTGTATGTCTTGCTTCACCGGGTTCATTCATGTTGTCGCAGTATGAGCCCTGGCTGGTTCTGTGGTGAGGATGTTCAGGCGGGTTCTCACCGAATCCGCACACATAGGACCTTCCAGAAGAACCCAGAGCATAATCAGCCTGGCCTACGGCGAAGTCCCAATATAACGTTGACTTGTCAGCAGGACAGCCTTCCCATCTGCTGTATACAGCAGCAATAAATGCAGTAGTAGTTGAGTATCTTAATGAACCCCACTGGTCGAGCCATGCGAGACCCTCGGGAGAATATGTTACCTTCTCTCCGTCCTCTGTTCCGCATGTCCAGAAATCGAGATGCTTTTGCACCTGGTCCTTAAATGTCTTCTCACCGGTTATCTTTGCAAGCATTAAGCATGCTGCAATATGAACATCGTCCCAGCAGACAGACCAATTGTAAGCCTGCTCTGCGAGAGGGATATAAGATTTAGCGCTGTCGAGATACTTGCTCTCGTTTGTTGCGATATAGAGCCAGCTTCCTGCCCATGCGAGTTCATCGTAGAAGCCGCTCCATGAATTATAGAAACCGTTTGCAGCCGTATAACCGGAATCGCTCTTGGTAGAATCAGCAAAATCGTAAAGGCTCTTGGCGTGCTCCAGACAAAGCTTTGAATACTCAGGATCAGTATCCTTAAATACCAGTGATGTGATCGTCAGTGCAGCAGCCGCTTCGCCTGCGACAGCAGAACCCGGATTATCCTTTGTAACCTTATAGCAGGGCCTGTTCATTGACATGACTTCCGCAGGTCCCCACCATGAGTGATCAGTTCCGCCGTCACCTACCTGATAGTAGAAAACCTCATCTTCGGGATGACACTTGATCAGATAATCGCTGACCCACTTGATGTCACCGAGAATATATTCCAGCTGACCACTCTGTTCGTATGCCTCACGGTCTTCATATACGGACCATCCGAGCATGGCAGCCGAATATGCCATCGGGAGATTGAATTTAACATGGTCACCTGCGTCGTACCATCCGCCTGTAAGATCGATGCCTTCATCGGCTCCGTCGTTAAGACCGGAATCGCCGCGCCAGTTGCAACGTGTATTTTCAGGGAGCGCACCGCTTCTCTGAAGTTCATAAAACAGGATGGATTTCTGGAGGGCTTCACCATAGTTGAACTTGCCTGTTCCCTCTATACCTTCGTAGCCCTTACCGAATTCTGTCAGTCCGGCAGTTGAGTGATTGCCGCCTGCGGCACCATCAAAGGTTCCGTTTGTTGTTTCTGTATTAGATGTATCTGAAACTGATTCAGAAACCGGTGTTTCATCAGAATTTGATTCCTGCGGCTGGTTACAGGCAGTCAGCAGCATGGTGCCGGCAAGAACGCACGCAATAGGTCTAATGGATTTCTTCATAAGCCCCTCCGAAAATAGATGGATTTATTATACGCTCTTTTATATAAGCCTAATAACAACAATCAGTCAGGAATTGTAACCAAGATTAGCTATTCTGTGCTACTCAGCAAACAAAAGAACTCAATGGTACAATATGCGGGTATGGAGGAAAAGGAAATGAGAAAAAAGATTTCTATTATTTTTGTTACAGTCATGCTCTGCATAATGATCCCACTTACAGGATGTTCTGACGGAGCTGCAGATTACGTTAATCCGCATGATGTCGTCGTAGCAGCTGACCGGGGTGTTAATGTTGTCGGAAAGACAGTAAAGGTAACAGCCACCAGCGATGTAACATTGGGATATTTCTATAATCAGTCAGACCTGAGCTTAGGCGCAAACGTTGCCGTAGGCGTTTATACCGATGATAACATTCTCGGACTTGATATGGATTATTCCGGCATACACAAAGGACAGACCGTAATCGGAACCATCAAATACTACGATGACGCATTGTCTTCATCGAGGATCATTCTGGTATCGGTAGAAAAATAAACCGGCTGTCAGACTTTATCGTACAGTTTGGTTACGAGCCTTGCTTCAAAATCTTCCTTGGACAAGGGCTTATCATAGTAGTAGCCCTGAACATAATCACATCCGACTTCACGTAAGAAATTGATCTGGAACTCGGTCTCAACGCCTTCAGCAATACAAGTAAATCCCAAATTCTTGATCATGGATACTACACCCTTGAACATAACGCATTTTGCGCCGTCATATTCATCCGTTTCTTCCGGGACAAAACTCTTATCGATCTTGATGGTCTTCCACGGTATATCCTTAAGAATGCTTAAGGATGACAGACCGATGCCGAAATCATCAACTGAAGCATATATGCCTTTGCCGCGAAGATCAGTAACAATTTGCTTCAGCGCATTGAATTCGATCTCTGTCGTTGTCTCAGTAAACTCGATCTCAATGGCATCGTGAGGAATATTGTACTTATCCATGATCCTCTCGATAGCATTGGGGAGTTCAGGATTCTTAATGTGCTTTCTGGAGAAGTTGATAGACATCGGAACGAGCTTGCGTCCTTCACCGCCGTCAAGCCAGGCTCTCTGATTGCGGCATACCTGCTCAAGCATGAACAGATCAAGCTTGCAGATATCGTTATTCTGCTCCAAAGCAGGAATAAATTCTGCAGGCTGCATTACCTTGCCATTGTGGAACCATCTACACAGGGCTTCTCCGCCTACTATCCTGCCAGTATGTACATTTACCTTAGGCTGATAATAAGGAACGAATTCCTCGTTTGCGAGCGCATCTGACAGCTTCTGCTGAACACGTGCATTCTTCTGCTTCTGAAGAGTAAGCTCCTCATCATAGTAAATAACGTGGCCTCTTCCACCTGTCTGTGCAACACGGAATGCACTGATGCACTTACTTAAGATATCGCCGGGATCAACGGGCTCGTAACCGTCGACATGAACCAAGACACCGGCACTCGTAGACATCTTTACACTTCGGTTTTCGTCTACCCTCATCACAGCTTCATTCAGAAAATCTTCGATTGCTTTGACATTGAGCTTCGAACCGATTGCGACAAAATTGTCTCCGCCTAACCGGGCAACAAATGCGCCTTCTCCCAAAAGGCACATCAACATGTCATAATGCTGTTTAATGAGCATGTCACCTGTTTCCTTGCCAAACTCTTCATTGATTACAGAGAAGTGTCTGAGGTTATAACGGATAGCCAACATGCCATCAAACGATTTGGTTTTAACGATTCTCCTCAACTCACGTGTAAGACTCTTAAGATTCGGATATCCGTACTCGTCGTAGTATGCGAGATCATAAACGAGCTGTTTAAGTCTGTTGCGGGTGACAAAACTTAAGGCCGTTCTCATAACCAATTCGACTTTGTTGAGTTCCTCCGGGCTTAAAGGCTCCTCGTCATCAGCCATGTAAACTTTAGCCGTTGCACTGGACAGAACGCTGGTAACTGCGTTAACGCTCCAGATCTCATGACCGCCTTTTCCCGTATCGAAAGTACAGATCTTCTCATAATTACCGATCATCTCATCCTGACGGTTACGGGAAATGATTATTTCAGCCCTGCTTAATCTGAACATATTACCGAGCTTATCGAGTATTTGCGTAATCAGAGGAACGTCCGGGTTATCAAAATCAACCATTGCCGACAGGAGCTGCTCGTAAAGCTCATAGAATCTTACGAACGAATAGCTCTCAACAGATTCCGCCTCGCTGTTTACGGGGAGATTCTTGAATCTGTTCTTTTCCTCATACATGAGATTGTCTGAACGCTCGAAAACATCCTGGACGGTCAGATCCTTCTCAGGATCAAACTCAGACATTCCGTAAGCAAGCGTCACAAGACCGTTACGCTTGTTATCAAGCTGAACATTATAGAAAGCCTTGCACAGGTCTTGTCTGTGCTCATAATCACTGCCTCTTAAGAGGACAACGAATTCATCGCCTCCGATACGGTATACAGGACTGTGATCGAATACATCGCATATAATATTGCAGGCATCCTTGATATACTGGTCGCCCGCGCTGTGTCCCTGTTCATCGTTAATTGTTTTAAGACCGTTAATATCACAAACAACGATCGCGAATTCCAATCCGTCAGTCTCAGCATCGATCTGCTCATTGAGATGGGCCTCTGAAGTTACATAAGCATACTTATTCTTTACTCCCGTCATCGAGTCTTTATTGGCAATATCTATTGCAGATCCGATCTTGGCCTCATACTCGATCTCTCTTCTCTTTGCCTCATCGGTATTCTCGAGGGCAACAATGATGTATTCGGAATCTTTGGCAAGACGCATGATAACGAGTGAAACATACTGCGGACGTCCGTCAAGATTGAGTCTGTAGTGCAGATATATCTTATTCATCTGCTCCAACTTACTAAGGATATTCTCCTTGGTAATCGCATTGGACATCATCTCATAATCTTCTTCGTAGATATCACGCTTCATGTTGCGCTGTGAATCAGCGAAAAAATCTTCACCCCTGTTACCTACTTCGAGTTTTGTATACTTATCACTTGAACTGAATTCGTAATACTCATTAGTCTCAATGTTGACTCGGTAAATGACTTCGTATCTTGTAGACAGTGCCATGGCAACATGATTGAACAGTTCACTATCTTCAATGATCGACTGTTCACGCTTCATTTGCGAATCAATATTAAGCACGCCCATTACGATATGGGCAGGATCGTTCTTGGGGACTACGGCATTCAACGAAACATACTTGATTCCGTCACCGAGCTGCTGTCTGTATGTCAGGGCAACCGTTCCGTTTGCTTTGAGATTGGCCAGAAGATTCTTTTTATCAAGTTCATTCAGGACATAATCCATATCGTCCTTGTAAATGAATCTCTTTACATCTTCAACCGTATCCGCAAAGAAGTTCTTTCCCTGTTTAGTCGTACCGAGCTGTGCATATACGTCGCTCGAACTGTACATCGTGTATTTGTTACTGTTGATGTTGATGTAATAGATAACCTCATAACGGCTCGCAAGCGCTCCGGCTATGCGGCTGTATGTGAGCATCTGCTCTTCGGCTGCGATCTCGCGTTTGCGCTGTTCATCGATATTCTGAACACCGATGACAACATTATCGTTTTCACCCTTGATCGTCTTAAGGAAATAATTAAGAGGAACGCCATCTACCATCAGCCTGTAGTTCAGAGTAAATGACTTACCGGTCTTAAGGACTCCAATTACATTATCCTTCTTGAAAGATTCCAAAAACAGTTCCTGATCATCAGGATAGACCAGCATGCGGCAGTTGCGGATCGTATCAGCATAAAAATCATCGCCCGAAGATCTGACAGCAAGTTTCCTATCCTCGCCTTCAGTAAAATACTCGACATAACTGTCATCGATCGAATCGATTACATATATAGAGTCATAGTCTTTCGCGAGCGCAAGTGCGATCTCATCGAAAGTTACGGCCTTTTTTGAGTTCTCGCTGTTCATACCGCACCTCTGAAAATAATAAATATATTTTACAATGGATTTATGCTTATATGTTAAAGAGGTGTAAAAAAATAGTGATAATTTACAAAATTCACATCTTTTGACAGAACAATATCACAAACAGCTCAGGCAAAATCTGATATTGCCGCCTGATCAGTGAAGTATTGCGGTGAGCTTCTCGTCGCTTGTGAGCAGGGCCTTTGCGAGGTCTCTATACTTCTCTTCATGCAGATATGTATGGCGATGGGGCTTGATAGAAGGCGCCAGATCGATCGCGCTGCTGAAATCAGCAGCCTTCAGGTCCAAAGTTGCACAATAATCCCAAAAACCCGTCTTTGTGAAGATATCATCTACCCTCTTCCATCTGTGATCGCAGATCTTGCACATGATGTAAGTTGCGATACCTACCTGTACACCGTGAAGCTGCGGACGCTCAAGGATCTGGTCCAGCGCATGTGAGATGAGGTGCTCAGATCCGCTCGTGGGAGCACTTGATCCTGCGATTTCATTGGCAACCCCGCTCATTGCAAGTGAATCAAGGAGTTCCTTAAGAAACAGATCATCACTTATGGATTCAAAAGGCGTTCTGACAAATGAGTTAACAGCCTTCTTGGCAACCATGAATGCAAAATCATTTACCTCATCATAACCCAGGTCTTCCTCATGCTGCCAGTCGTATGTTGACTGGATCTTTGCAACCATGTCACCTACGCCTGAATAAAGGAATCTTACGGGCGCACTCTTTATAACGTCAGTATCAACCAGAATTCCGGATGCCATCTTTGCAGGAAGTGATTTACGGTGTCCGTCAACGATAAGTGAAGCTGATGAACTTGAGAAACCGTCGGATGAAGAACTTGTCGGAACGCTGATAAACGGTATTCTCAGGATATAGCCGATATACTTGGCAGCATCGATTACCTTGCCGCCGCCCATTCCGATAATGGCCTGCGTTTTGTTGGGGATCTCAAATGCGAGATTCGTAATGTCAACGAAGTCTACGGTATCCATCTCCTGATGATGAAGTACCTTGACTCCTGCTTTGTCAAAAGACTCGAAAACCGTCATTCCGAACATATCCGTCAGACCGTTTCCAAACAGGATCGTGATCTGAGTAACGCCGGCATCCTTCAGATAATCACCGATGTGTGCGGTAACACCGCATTCGATCTTGAGTATTGTAGGGATTGAGATCTCGTCCTTTGGCATAATATTTACCTCACTTCTCTGTTATCCGATTACTTCGGGTACAACCTTTGTAAGCTCTTCAAAACTGTTAATGAACGGAACTTCGGTATTGATTGTGCCGAATCCGTACTTTGCGTGAATGAACGGTAATCCTGCTTTGTGCGTTGCATCGTAGTCACTCTGGATGTCGCCTACGTAGCATGCAGCAGTAAGTCCGTTGCGTTCAGCCAGAAGTCTGATGTTCTCATCCTTCTGCTTGAGATTATTACCATAGCACTCGATATCTTCAACGAGGTTCTCGGGCTTGCCGTAAGCGATCTCATAGTAGCCTAAAAAAGATTCGATATAACCTTCCTGGCAGTTACTTACGATATAGATGTGATAACCCATCTCCTTAAGTTTTGCCCACGTTTCAAATATTCCATCGTAGAGTTCGCCGCCATGAGCTCTCAAATACGCATTCTCATAATTCTCACACAGTGATCTGAGATTATCTCTCTCCGGACCTTTCTCTGTGTACGGGAACAGAGTATCTGCGATAACGTCCATGGGCTTACCCATAACGCTCTGGATATCCTCACGTGTTACGGACTTATCCAGATAACCTGCTTCGTGAATCTTCTCTGTCCAGGCCTTCGCAACATTTGCGGAAGAATCCCAGACTGTGCCATCCATATCGAAAATAATGCCTTTTTTATCCTGCATATAAACTCCTGAATAAAAACTAATGAGCTTATTATACGCTATTTATCTGTTAAACCATTGTTGACTTGCGGCAAGTATTAAGGAGATAATCTGAGTTAATAGGAAATTCGAAATGTAAGAAACTGAAAGACTTTGGGGGAGGCCTTATGTTTATTACTCTTTTATTTACAGCTGCATTTATGCTGTTTATAGCTTCGCGGAAGATCCCGCGCATCCGGATCGAAGGCTTATTTCTCATTTTCACCGGATGTCTGACTTTCTCATGGAGAACCGCGTTCTCCTATACCATTATAAGGAAGATTACAGGAAACACCGGCCCCGGTTTTGATAAGTTCAACCAACATGTTGTATGCATAATCTTCGCCTTAATTCTTACAGCTGTATTTACAGCCGTTTTATATGTCATCGCCAAGTTATGGAGCCGTGAGCTGTTTTTAGTTTCCGAAGAAGGACCCAAGAATGAGAAAAGAGCTAAAGCTCTCGTTATTACTGCTTCAATAATCACCTGCCTGACAGCACTCTGGCTGGCATCAGTCAGTTTCATGAATTTCGATGGCAATACCACCTATATCCTGGAATTAATGAATCATGCCGGAAGAGATTTCCTGTTCACCAAGTCATATGGACATGTTGGTATGTCTGAACAAAACTACCAGATCCTCAGGATCTACAGTACGATTTATGTCCTTCTGCCTTTCGCGCTGGCAATACTTAACATAATCCTGATCAACAGGAAAAACTTTAAATTCAAAGAGTTGACCGGCAAAAACGAAAGCGTCTCCAAAAACGCATTCTCAAATATCAGCCTGATAACTTCTCTGACAGGAATTGCGCTTTTCATGACAGGTGCACAGACAGGATACCGGCAGGCACTTGAATCCAGACGCGCTTCTTATTCAGCACCTCACTATTTTTCCATGTACTTTGGCAGCTACTACAAACAGTCCGGAAAATTCAACAATGACATACGTGTAGGCTTTTGGATGTTCACCGCTGCCCTCCTGGCTTTAGGCATAGTAATGCTGATAACCAGCCTGATAAAAATGGCAGCTCAAAAGAAAATCAAGCATTATCTTTTCAGCTTCATTTTCTCGGCTGCCATGATAATTTCATCCTGTATCTTTATCGTTCTGTTATATCAGGACTGGGTTATCTTTCACAACATCAAATAGTCTTGGTTACTGTGAAATCAACTGTGGAAGAAATACCGCAATCAGGAAGTGTGATCTTAACAGAACCCTTTCCTTCTTTGCCTGTGCTTCTTACATAAATTCCGCCCATACCGCCGTTGATGTCAGCGAGCGAAGGACCGAGGATCTCGATGTCGCCGGTTACTTCGATCAATGCCTGTCTGTTATAGAACGACATAACGTTTCCGTTCTCATCAGTAACCTTGATACGTATTGCTGCGACGTCGTATGTTGCACCTTCATTAAGCACGGTTGATGAAACCTTGAGATCAAGATTGAGTTTAGTCACTGCCGCCTTAACAACAGTCTTAACTACTTTGCCATCCTTTATGCCTTCGAACTTGAACTCAGTTACCTTGCCGCCCCAGTTGCCGACATACTTTGCGAACAGCCTGTACGCGTCATCAAACTTCATCTTGTATCTTGTCATGGCTTCGCCCATGGTAAGCTTCATCTTGAGAGGCATATTCTCCATGCCGTAGATCGCTGAGAAATTCAGTGCATCCTTAACGATCTTGTTCTGTCTCTTTGCAAAGCCTTCATTCTTCTCGAGCTGATCACCGATGTAATCGTTGATGAGCATCGGCGGAGCGATCATGTTCTTGTAGGAAGAATCTTTTCTCGTGTATTCCTTGATGAAGATGTCGTCCTTATACATCTTTACGCTGTCGCAGTTTGAGAAGATGAATATCTCGCCTCTGTTGCCTGCCGGATGCTCGCCGATATCCATCGAAGAACTGATCTCCAATACAGGCTCTATGTCTTTATTCTGGCTCGCATAAACATATGCAGCGAGCTTAGGATTTCTGAACATGTCTGTAACACCGTGATAGCACACTCTGTCGCCCGATCCGAAATCCTTATGAGTATTGTAATCGAACATACACCAGCCGAATGAACCTGCGATATCGTCGTTAGCCATAACGCTGTCCAAAACATTACAGTGTCTCAATGCATGCTCCTGTCTGTGAAGTTCCGAATCGAAAGCCTTCGTCGGGAACATGTGGCCGTTATATTCACTGATGAAGTAAGGCTTACTCATATCGGAAGTTACATTCTTCTTCTGTTCGCAGCCTGCAGTTTTACCGTTGTGGCTGAAATCGTTAAATGCATAAACGTCTTCAAGCAATGAACTGTTCTTCAGATATCTTACACCGGATGTCTGACGGTAAGGATCCAGTTCATGAGCTTCCTTATTCGTTCTCTTGTAGAGTTCGTCGCAATCAAGCGACTCGTTAATACGTACACCCCACAGGATTATCGAAGGGTGATTGCGGTACTGTGTGACCATCTCGCGTGTATTAACGACTGCCTGTTCTTTCCATGCTTCATCGCCGATATTCTGCCATCCGGGGATCTCGGTAAATACGAGAAGTCCTATCTCATCGCATCTGTTTATGAAGTGATGAGACTGCGGATAGTGTGATGTTCTGACTGCATTAAGTCCCAACTCATTTTTGAGGATATCCGCATCCATCTTCTGCATTGATTCAGGCATTGCGTATCCGACATAAGGCCAGCACTGATGGCGGTTCAATCCTCTGAGCTTGATCTTCTTATTGTTCAGATAGAATCCGTCGACTCTGAATTCAGCTGTTCTGAATCCGAATCGTACCGTATATGAATCACCGCTTGTAAGAGTCATTTTGAGATCATAGAGAACGGGATTCTCGAGTGTCCATAATTCAGCGTCACCGGCAGAGAGATCAGCGTCCGTTCCACACTTGCCTTCGAAAACAACCTTGCCGCTATTTGCTTCAGTTATCTTTGCTGTAAGTTCACCATCACCTGCAACTTCAGTCTTAACATGTGCAACCTTATTCATGTCAGCATACACGAAGACATCCCTGATGTAATCCTTTTCTCTTACATCGAGATGAACTTCTCTGTAAATTCCGCCATATGTCATGTAATCGATGACAAATCCGAACGGAGGAACATTCAACGTCTCGTTACTGTCGCACTTAACAACAAGAACATTCTCTTCGCCGATCTTAATGTGGTCAGTAAGATCAACCGTAAATGCAGTATAACCGCATGAATGCTTTGCAACTTTTTCGCCGTTGATGAATACTTCCGCTTCGTGAGCAACGGCATCGAAAGTAACTGTCACATTCTTACCTGTCCATTCAGCTGGAGCATCAAAAGTCTTCCTGTAACAGGAAACCATCTGATAAACATGAGCACCGAAATAATTAAGAGGCGTAACCGTCACAGTATGAGGTATCCTCACATTCTCCATCTCATCTTCACCCTTGAAGACAGGCTTTATCATTTCATCTTTGAATTCAGGCGACCACAACCAGCCGTTATTGATGTCTATTCTCATGTTGCATTCTCCCTAAACAGTTTTTATCCGATCTTCTCTATTGTGTATATTCTCGAACCGTAGTCCGGATAATATCGCATATTCTCGTTATATCCGCCTGATGCAAACGCGCTCCTTAAGTGAACTCCCGCATACATCATTGCATCACCATACATGTCGTGTTCTTCCTTCTCGGAATTCATCTTGTAGAACTTCGCGATGGTCCTGTGCTGCAGGCTGTCCTGCTTAACATGGATTGGAGCAACGTAGTTTATGAGCCCTCCGAATTCACGCAAGTCAAACTTAAGACTTCTGCCCTCGATGTGATACTTGAAATTCTCTTCAAGTCCGACGGGTTTGAGTACACCCCACTGCGTATTCGGATGCGTGAACAGCTGCATCGTCATTGATACCGCACGTGTCTTGTCAGGTGCTACCACAGTCCATGAGATGTCATTTCCGGGAAGCGAATCCAGAACACTGTATCCGCATGCGCCTAATACATCTCCGTCGCAGCTTCTCGAATCGTTCATTGATCTCGAACGGTAGAATCTTCCGAACTGCATTACTTCGCGCCACTTCTTATACATTGCAATCTGAGCTTTGACTGCTGCAAAATCTTCAGTACTCATATCGTTCAGGTTGCACTCATATCCGAGCACTCCAAAAGATGCCACGTTGAATCTTGTTTCGATCGGTGTTCTGCGGAGCGTCTGATGGTTGGGACAATCAGACACGTGCGCTGTTACTGCTGACATTGGATAACCATATGAATATCCGTTCTGTATCTCTGCCCTGCATACCGCATCAGTGTCATCGCTCGCCCAGATCTGCGGGAAGAAACTCAATATACCCAGATCGAATCTGTTACCGCCTGATGCGCATCCTTCGAACAGGATGTCAGGGAACTTCTTTGTAAGCTCACGCATTACACGGTACAGGCCGATAATATATCTGTGTGTTACCTCGCCCTGTCTGTCAGCGGGAAGTGCCTTAGAGAATATATCCGAGAAGTTTCTGTTCATGTCCCACTTAACATATGAGATGTCAGCAGATGAGAAGAGTTTGCTCATCACGCGGATCAGGTGATCCTGAACTTCCGTATTGGTGAGATCCAATACCATCTGGTTTCTTCCTTCGGAATGTTTCTTACCGGGGATCTCCATCGCCCATTCAGGATGCGCGAGATACAGTCCGCTCTCGCGGTTTACCATCTCGGGTTCTACCCAGATTCCGAAGTCCAGACCCAGTGCACGGACCTTATCGCAGATGCCCTTTACGCCTCTCGGGAGTTTCTTCGTGTCAGGGAACCAGTCACCTAATGACGTCGTATCATCGTTACGTTCACCGAACCAGCCGTCATCCATGACAAAGAGTTCGATTCCGGCTTCTTTAGCCTTTCGCGCGAGACGCAGGAGCTTGCTCTCACTGATCTTGAAGTAAGAAGCTTCCCAAGAGTTTAAGAGAACTGGCCGAAGTCTGTCTTTCCACGGACCGCGCAGGATATGCTTCGACACGAAGTCATGCATCTGCCCGCTCATTCCGTTATATCCCATTGAGGAATATGTCATGACCGCTTCCGGGGTCAGGAAAGACTCTCCTTTCGACAGTTTCCATTCAAACGAAGTCGGATTGATACCCGACAAAAATCTCACTTTACCAAACGGACTCTTCTCAACGGACTCATAATGGTTGCCGCTGTATACGAGGTTGAATCCGTATACGTCACCGTATTCTTCATTTGCACCGCGCTTAGAGATCATCACGAAAGGATTAGCACGGTTGGAAGTATTGCCCGTAAAAGAAGAATTAACGAGACGTGCAGATGATACGGACATATCAGTCTTCTTCATCTCTCTTGCCCAAGCGCCGGTAAACGTTGTGCACACATAATTATCGGGATCGAAATCGATCTGTGTGCTCATTATCTTTTTGATCCTGATGTCACCTTCACCGTCGTTGATGAGACGCGTTGTTCTGGTGATGACATCAGTATCGGAATAAACACAATATATGAGTTCTAATCTTAAGTTATTCTCCTTATCAGTCAGAGTAAGTGTAAGAACTTCTGCATCTTCACCGTAAGACGTCGGAAGCCCCTCTGTGCCACCGTCTCTTCCCTTACTCTGTTCGTAACCGGAATAAAGGAAATCAGAAGTCATGCTGCCGTCTGAATTAACCAGTTCAATGAATGCCTCCCTGACATCACCCTTGCCGTAGGAACTCATCTCAAGGCGCATATCCTCAAGCGAGAAATTACCGGATTCCTGCGAATAAACCACCGCAGTACCGGGAGCAAATTCATGCTGCTCCGTAAGGCCGTCTTCGTTATCCAGATGGATCTTACGACCGTAATACAGATGCTCAACGTGTCCTGAATCCAACACCTTCATCGCATATGTCGTGCGGTTGGTATTGAGGATAAACAGAGGCGACTTATCTCCTTTTACAGTGATCATGATAATTCACTCCTTGATTTAAGTTCCTTATAGATCTCACCAAGCTTTTTATCTGTCAGAATATACTTTGCCTTGAATATAAGCAATGCAATGACAAGTACAAATATAGGTGCGAGCGTCATTACCATTCGGAGTCCGAATACGGCACTCGTATCGATCGTCTCAACGACATTGTTTCTGAGTGCATTTACCTTTTCAGTTAATACTGCAAGGTTCATATCAACATCGCTCTGCTCCGTGATGTTGAAGATCGTGAGCGTAACGGAAGCAACGAGTGCTGCAACACCTGATGCGAGCTTAACTACGAATGTCTGCATTGAGAATATGACTGATTCATCTCTTCTGCCATTCTTGAGTTCACCGTAATCGCATGTGTTCGCAAGGAAGATGGTGCAGATAACGTTCAGTATTCCGACTGCGCTCATGATGAAAAATCCGGGAATGAAGAAGGCATATACATTCTTTGTTCCGATGAGGGATAATGCGAGCAGGATGATGTATCCGGCAATTGCAGAGAAAACTCCGATGTAGAAGATCTTCATTGTATTAAATGCTTTTCTGAGGAGCGGGAAGAACAGCATCATCGCAAGGATCTGCATTGCACCTGCGAAAGTATTAAACAATGTGTAATTACCCTGCCAGTTTGAACCAGCAATGTCGTACTTGAAGAAGTAGATCAGGAGATTCGAAGTAATGTATGTTGCAGTATTGAACAGAACGATTGTAAGTACGACTGTCATAGCCTGGTCATTACCGAGGAGGGCCTTGAACATCTGCTTTACAGACGGTGTCTGCATATCTACGGAAGACTTTTCCTTAATGCACACACATGTGATTCCGATGAAGACAATAAACAGAACACCGATGATGATTGAGAAAGCCTTAAAACCCAGTCTCTCAACTTCCAATGTGGAATTCATAGTGAGGTTTGCACTGATGGAGTCGTTTGCGCTTATAGCTTCATATGCTTTGGAATCAACATAGAAGACCAGACCGGCCTCACCAGATATCTCTGAATCCATTACGAATTCGACTTTGGATGATTCTGCTGTTACGCCGTTTAACGTAAACTCATAATTGGTGTTGTCGTTATTGAAAACATAATTGTTTGCAAATGCCCTGTCAGAACCTGTAATGCTTATTGAGACATCAGTCTTATCCTGAGCGTATTCAGTTACGTTTGAAGTTGCATTGCCGTCTGAATCCAGTTCGATAACATATGTGCTGATCTTTGTTTCAGCGGAAGAAAACTCCTTTGTAATGTTGGTTGTACTCTTTGCAGCCAGGCTTGAACCGATTCCTGCAACAGCCATTACCGTTACGATAGTAATGATAGCGGAGCCAACACCTGCGCAAGAACGTGCGAGAGCTGATAATCCTTCTCTCTCCTTACCGCCCTTTGTGAACGCAGGAATCATTGACCAGTAAGGAATATCCATCATGGTATAAGTTACGCCCCAGAGGATATAGAAAACTGCCGCATAAGCAATGAGTCCGTTGGCATCAAGTGACGGCGGCGCGGAAAACATCAGGATGAGGATGACCGCATTTGTGATCGTACCGATCATGAGCCACGGGCGGAACTTACCCCACTTGGTCTTTGTTTTCGCAACGACAACTCCCATGATCGGATCGTTGAACGCGTCGAAAACTCTTGCAACGAGCAGAATGATTCCCATCGCGATCGCGCTGGTCTTCATGATATCCTGGAAATAATACAGGATATAGGAAGCCGAGAGCATGTATACCATATCTTTACCTACGGCACCGACGCCGTAAGCAAATTTCTCTTTTCCTGTAAGACCCTTATTAGTATCCATTAACAATTCTCCTCGGCAATGCCCTTAAGCAGTATGTTTACGACTTCATTTAAGTAATCGTTGTATTTCTTCTTGCTGCCCTTCATTACGTCACGTTCAAAAAATCTCTCGAGGGAAGCTTCCATCATGATCTTGAATATAGCGAGATCTGCATCCTGTCTGATGACGCCCTCCTGCTTGCCCTGCTCTAACAGTTCGAACGCGGGAGCCCATCCGGTCTCAAGTCGCTTTTGGAGTTTCTTATAAACCTTCGGATATTTGTCCTTGAGCGGATAGAGTTCCTGGAAGTTGATGTTCCTGTAACTCTCCGGCATTGCGGCCAGAAACCGTCTGATCTTCTCGATCGTTGTATATTCGTCTGAATTGAGGATCTCTTTTTCTCTTACCTTTATATTATCGAAAACATAATCAACCATTGTCTCGAAGATCTCATCCTTGCTCGAGAACTCCTTGTAAATGGTTTTCTTGGATATCTTAAGCTCATCAGCAACATCATCCATGGTGAGCTTTAAGCCCTTCTTGTTAAATACCTGGATGGTACCCTTAAGGATCTTCTCTCTAATCTCTGTCATCATAAGCGTAAGATTCTCCTTCGGAAACTGTTTTCGATAATTTGCGTTTCCACTATAATAATAGCAACTTACTGTACGAACGGCGATTTTATTTTGGAAACTGATTTTACAAATTTAGTTTCCGAGTATTGTGCAAAAAACGCATGTGACTGTTTCGGGAAGTCAATCTATAATCATGCTATAAGATCTACGATGGAGGTTTTCTATGCTTGATCTGACATCCGTAAATTATAAAGATATCTACATAACTGACGAAGCTTCTGCAAAGCAGAGCGCCAGATATGAAAATGCCGTTAGTGAATTCAGCAAAACATTCTCTTCTGCACCACAGGCCATATTCAGCGCGCCCGGCAGAACAGAGATCGGCGGCAACCACACAGACCACCAGCACGGCGAAGTGCTTGCAGCATCGATCAACAAGGATGCCATTGCCGTTGTTGCCGAGCGTAATGATAACAATGTAAATATCCTGGCCGAAGGCTTCGGCATGACGAATATCGATCTTTACGATCTCCATATCCGCGAAGACGAGAAAGGCACTACTGCTTCCCTCATCCGCGGCGTGCTCGCAGGTCTTAAGAAGAATAGTTTTGTAGTCGGTGGATTTGACGCATACATCACAAGCGACGTTCTCATCGGAGCAGGCCTGTCATCTTCCGCTGCTTTCGAGACACTGATCGGAACCATAGTTTCCGGTCTTTTCAACGACATGAAGATCGATCCCGTTACCATCGCCAAGATCGGTCAGTATGCGGAGAATAAGTATTACGGCAAGCCCTGCGGTCTCATGGACCAGATGGCCTGCTCTGTAGGCAATCTCGTCCACATTGATTTTGAAGATCCTGAGAACCCGATCGTTGACAAAGTAGGTTTTGATTTCTCAGAGACAGATTACCTGCTCTGCATTACAGATACAAAAGGGTCGCATGCTGATCTGACCGATGAGTATGCAGCGGTACCGTCAGAGATGAAGAACATCGCGTCACTTCTCGGATACGATGTTCTCCGTCCCGTATCTTTCGAAGATATCCTCGATAACATCGACACGCTTCGTGAACAGGCCGGTGACCGTGCAGTATTAAGAGCAATTCATTTCATCAACGAGACTGACCGCGCAGGTCTGGAAGCTGAAGCACTTAACAGCAATAACATTGACGAGTTCATCGGCCTTGTAAAAGCATCAGGCGACTCATCTTTTAAGTATCTGCAGAACGTTTACACAAACAAGGATGTGAACGTCCAGAACGTCTCTCTGGCGCTCGCGATCAGCGATACGATATTGGGACCCGATGAAGCATCCAGAGTGCATGGCGGCGGCTTTGCAGGCACCATACAGGCATTCGTAAAAAAACAAAATGCAGCTAGATACAAGAAATATATGGATAAGGTTTTCGGCGAAGGATCCTGCGAGATCCTGGCCATCCGCAAGTACGGCGGAATGAGAGTTATCTGACGGAGAATAACATGATCAACACCTATATCACAGAACTGGTTAACTACGGAATCGAGAGAGGTCTCATCGACGAACTCGACCGCATCTACACAACCAACAGATTACTTGAACTCATGAAGCTCGATGAGTATACAGCTCCCGAAGGTATTCCTGATTCAAGAGACCTTCACCTCATTCTTGAGGACATGATCGCATGGGCACTTGACCATGGTGTTTTAACCAGCGATACAATCGCAAGCAAGGACATCTTCGACACAAAGATCATGGGCATTATCACGCCTCCCCCTTCACTTGTAATCGCTGAGTTCAACATGCTCAATGAGCGTTCTCCCAAGGAGGCCACGGACTGGTACTACGAGTTCTCCAAATCGACAAACTACATCCGTACTGACCGCATTGCCAAAGACATGAAATGGGTAGCTACGACCGAATTCGGAGATATCGATATCACCATTAATTTAAGTAAGCCAGAGAAAGATCCGAGAGATATCGCTGCAGCCGGAAAGGCAAAGAGCACTTCATATCCGAAGTGTCTCCTCTGCCCTGAGAACGAAGGCTACGCAGGAACACTCACACATCCTGCCAGAAAGAATCACAGGATCATTCCGATAACATTGGACAGCGAAGATTACTTCCTTCAGTACTCTCCTTATGTTTACTATAACGAGCACTGCATAATTCTCAACAAGAATCACATTCCCATGGTGATCAACCGCTCCACATTCAAAAAGCTCTTAAGCTTCGTTGATCTTTTCCCTCACTATACAGCAGGCTCCAACGCAGATATTCCGATCGTAGGCGGATCAATTTTGAGCCACGATCATTTCCAGGGCGGCCATTATACTTTCCCGATGGCACGCGCCACGTATAAACTCACCTTCTCAATTCCTGAATATGAAGATCTTACTGCCGGCATTGTCAATTGGCCGATGTCGGTAGTAAGACTTCAGGGAGACGATATCGACCGTATTGCAGACTGCGCTGACATGATCCTTACCAAGTGGAAAAACTACACTGACGAAGATGCATTTATCTTCGCTGAAACTGACGGTATTCCCCACAATGCAATCACTCCCATCGCACGCAAAAACAGCGAAGGAAAATATGAGCTCGATCTTGTTCTGCGTAACAACATAACAACTGACGAACATCCCATGGGTGTATACCATCCCCATGCAGAATACCATCATATTAAGAAGGAGAACATCGGCCTCATCGAAGTAATGGGGCTGGCCGTACTTCCCGCAAGACTTAAGAGCGAGATGGAACTCCTTACTGATGCGATATTAAACGGCAAGGACATCCGTTCCATTGAAGAGATTTCCAAGCACGCAGACTGGATCGAAGAATGGAGATCAGATTACGACCTCTCCACTTCTGACAGTATCCGCGAGGCACTTCAGATCGAGATCGGAAAGACTTTCACGAAGGTCCTGGAATGTGCAGGTGTCTACAAAAACGATGAAGATTTTATGAGGTTCATCGATTCTCTATAAGTTCCCTTAATGTTATCGTATTAGGACCGTATCGGTTCTGATACGGAGATTGGGGGTATTTATGAATAGAGACATGTGTGTTCCCTGCGAAGAGGGAGTTATTAACATCCGCGTCGGTGCCATCATCTTAAGAGACGGCAAACTGCTCATGGTCGGCAACAACATCAGACCTCAGTATCTGTACTCCGTCGGCGGCAGGATCAAATTCGGCGAGACAGCCGAAGAAGCAGTCGTACGCGAAGTTTTCGAAGAGACAGGAATCAAAATGGAGATCGACCGTCTGGGCTTCGTTCACGAGAACTATTTTTATGGCGATACGAAAGCAAACTCCGGCAAACTGATCTATGAGATATCCTTCTTCTTTTACATGAAGGTGCCGGCTGATTTCGAACCCGAATGCAACAGCGCAACCGAAGATGACGGCGCTGAATTCCTGCGCTGGATAGATGTGGATGATCCCATCAAATACTATCCTGAATTCTTCAGAACGGAACTGAAAAATTCCGCAGATGGCGTAAAATACTTTGTCACTGATGAACGCAATACCAAAAAGAACTGATAGTGATAAAATATAAACATCAAAAATCACGGAGGTTTTTACTTATGGATATTGATGTAAACAAGGCTGTAGGCGCTGCACAGGATGCACTCGGCATGGTAGCAAAGGATGAAAATGCCAAGAAGATCGCTAACGATACAATCGATAAGGTTGAGAAGAAGGTTGGCGTTGATCTTCCCGATGTAGATACACTTAACAATACATTCGGCAAGAAGTAATTCTTTTATTTCTAATCTTAATGATCATGGGCTGTCTCAAAACACGATTTGAGGCAGCCCATTAGTATTAATTATTGCTGAAATGCCAGACCTTCGGATCTTTCCAGTCTGAAGACATCTCATTCCATGAGATACCGTTAATATATTCGCCCAGGTGATACCATTTTGCAGTCTGCGAATCGTACATCAGCCACCCGTAATCGTCATACCAATAGAGCCACTGTGCAGGCCTCAGGAACGAATTGTAATAGAAGTACGTATTAGTCTCTTCATCGTAGTAACAGCTTACGTATTCTTTATAGGGACAGTCTCGGCCGAGTGCAGGCACATAGATTGAATCCTTCCCTTGGTATCTTCCCGACGTTGGCTTATCCATGTGCCATAATTTGCTTGTATCATAATAGGATGGGAGCTCTTCCCACTTGCCCTTTTCAGTTTCTACAAACCAGCATTTCTTATCGTAATCGTATTCCATCCAGCCGTAATCACCGTAATCGGAAGATATACCCTCATACCAATACTGCCAGACTGGCGGCGTCACATTATTATTGAGCCAGAAATAGCAATCCGTCTCCTTATCATAGTAATTGTCACTCTTCGCATCGTATGTGCAATCACGCCTGATCTCAGGGACATATATCTTATCGTGGATTATTCCGTATCCGGGAGAATACTTCTTAAAACTTATTCCCCGTTCTCTCGTAGTTTCAACCTGGCCTGCTTCGCCCGCTGTGCCGGTACCTGAAACCGTCTGATAAATGGTTACAGAATCTGAATTGCTGTTCTTATTCAGCTCATCATCGATGTTTACATTCAATATGATACCGATAAAGATTACAGCTATTCCTACAAACCAGAAGAGACCGCTTACCGGAGACCAATAATCACTATAATGGTGATTGTCAAAAGAATCATTATCATGATAACTGCTGTGACCGCCGCTGGAATAACCACCGGAAGAACCGCCGGAATAACCGCCGGAAGAACCCGAATGAGAACTACCGGAGCTTGAACTTGAGCTGGAACTTGAATGTGAACTTGAACTATGATCTGAAGGCATATAGTCTCCCCACCATTAAACCGCCGTTGCCAATCACCCTACATGTATCATCATACACTATCAGGTGCGTACAAAATAGATTAATGCTTTACGGGAGCAGCCGGTCTCTTGTGCACGGGAGCCTTCTTTTTCTTTATGTGGTTTCCAACGATCTCGGAAACATCTGAAATGGTCATGAATGCAGATACATCTGCGTCGTTGATTATCTTCTTGATCGCAGGAACTTCGACTCTTGTGATAACGCAGTAGAGGACGGTCTTTTTGCCATTGCTTACCATGCCCTTACCTTCCATCTGCGTGCATGTACGGCCGAGCTGCGTATAGATCTTGTCAGCGATATCTTTGCCATGATCCGTAATGATCATTACTGACTTGCCCTGCTCCATTCCGTTCTCAACGATGTCTATGATCTTCGATGTGATGAAGTATGTGAGGAGCGAATAAAGCGCTCTGTCAGGTCCAAACAGGAAACCTGCAACACCGTAGATAATGATGTTGAAGAACAGCACGATCTGACCTACTGAGAACTCCGTATTCTTCGACAGGAACATCGCTACGATCTCTGTTCCGTCCAGGCATCCGCCGTGTCTTAATATGAGTCCTACGCCGACACCAAGCAATACGCCTCCGAATACAACTACAAGTATCTCCTGCTCCGTTACAGCCTTCATGTCTTCAAAGATGCCGAGGCATACGGAGAATACGACCATTGCGTAGATTGCCTTAACAAGGAATCTGATGCCGAGGCGCTTGAAACCCAAAATCATAAACGGAATATTCAGAACTATCGTGAGTACACCGAGAGGCAGCCCGGACAGCTGGCTTATGATCATTGAGATACCTACAACACCGCCGTCCAAAATGGTAAACGGAACGAGAAATTCCTCCAATGCAAAAGCTGCTATAACCGCACCGACGGTTATAAAGAAAAGAGGTAATACCCACTGTTTGAAGATATTCTTAAATGTCATAAGGCCTGGCTCTCGGGAAGTAATAAGGGGGCACTTTTTAAGTGCCCCCTTGAAGATTCTTATTTCTGACGATTGAAATTGATGAGGCATCCGTCAAGGATTATCTGACGCTCACGGTCTGTGAGATCACCAAGAGTCAATGTGAATTCCTTTGTCTCATTGCCCTTGATGGCGATTGCCCTGATCGTATCAGCCTTCTCCTCGACTGCCTTCCTGATTCCCGGGAAGAGAATGTAATCGAGGTTAGCAAACGGCAGGTCTCCCTTCTCGATAATGAACGGCAACATACCCCAGTTAATGAGATTGGATCTGTATCTCTTTGTTGCGTATTCATTAGCGATGTTAGCCCATCCGCCAAGTACCTTCTGGCAGGAAGCAGCCTGCTCTCTTGCAGAACCGTCACCGGGCTTAACTGCGAAGATTACGGAACCGAATCCGATGATCTTTGTATCAGCCTTCTCGAAAGGTACGATGCTCTTTACTACCTGCATTACATCGTGGAGACCCTCAACAGCCTGGCAAGCGTGCTCACCGTTAACGAGTGCTGTCTCAGCCTTCTGGATGTTCTTGGCGCGTCCTACGTACTCAGGATCCTTACGTGAGAGTGTGAACTCAGCAAGACCAAGAGGGTTGGATCTGTAAGAAGATGTCTCACCTGAAGGAATGAGCTCGTCTGTTGTTGTAACAGGATCGTGGATCTCAGATACAACCTGGAGAACGAGGTTCTCAGGGAGTGCCTCCATCTTCGGCCAGTCCTTGATGTTAGGTCCGAACTGGATCTCTGTGTTGGGATCTGCAACGCCCTTTGAATCGAAGACTCTGTTAGCGTAGATCTTTGAATCGAATGTGTAAGCGTAGTTATTGAGCTCGCCTGTGAACTCCGTAGCAGGTGTGAGGACACCCTTATTTGCAGCTGTTGCAGCGATGGATCTTGCGTCCATGAGTGCAACGGAAGAGATCTGTCCGCTCTGAACCTTTGAACCTTCTCTGTTCGGGAAGTTTCTTGTGGAGTGACGGATGGAGAATGCATTGTTGGCAGGTGTATCGCCTGCACCGAAGCAAGGTCCGCAGAATGCTGTCTTGAGGATAGCACCTGTCTCAAGAAGTGTAGCTGCAACACCGTTTCTTACGAGTTCCATGTAAACAGGTGTTGATGCAGGATAGATTGACATTGTGAACTTATCAGATCCAATGTACTTACCCTTCATGATGTCAGCTGCAGCGCAGATATTCTCGAATCCGCCGCCTGCGCAACCTGCGATGATACCCTGGTCTACCATGAGCTTGCCGCCCTGGATCTTGTCCTGGAGTGAATACTCGATCTTGTCGCCGAAAGAAACCTTAGCTCTCTCCTCTGTCTCCTTGATCATCTGCTCGAGATTTGCATTTACATACTCGATCTCGTATGCGATTGAAGGATGGAAAGGCATAGCGATCATAGGCTTGATCGTTGAGAGATCAACGATAACTGCACCGTCATAGTATGTAACGTCTGCAGGAGCGAGCTTCTTGTAATCAGCCTTTCTGCCGTGGATATCGAAGAACTGCTCAGTCTTCTCATCTGTCTGCCAGATTGAAGACAGGCATGTTGTCTCTGTTGTCATTACGTCGATGCCGATTCTGAAATCAGCTGAGAGGCTTGCAACACCAGGGCCTACGAACTCCATTACCTTGTTCTTTACGTATCCGGAGTTGAATACCTTACCGATGATCGCAAGAGCAACGTCCTGAGGACCTACACCCTTCATCGGCTCGCCTGTGAGGTAAATAGCGATTACGTCAGGCATCTTGATGTCATATGTCTGTGAGAGGAGCTGCTTAACGAGCTCAGGTCCGCCCTCACCCATTGCCATTGTACCCAAAGCACCGTAACGTGTGTGTGAGTCAGAACCGAGGATCATGCCGCCGCATGTTGCAAGCATCTCTCTTGCGTACTGGTGGATAACCGCCTGATGAGGAGGCACATAGATTCCGCCGTACTTCTTGGCAGCAGTAAGACCGAACATGTGGTCATCCTCGTTGATCGTTCCGCCGACTGCGCAGAGTGAATTGTGGCAGTTAGTAAGAACATAAGGGATCGGGAACTTCTCAAGTCCTGAAGCTCTTGCCGTCTGGATGATACCTACGTATGTGATATCGTGTGAAGTCAGCTTGTCGAACTTGATCTTAAGCTGATCCATGTTACCTGATGTGTTGTGATCTTTCAGGATCCCGTAAGCGATGGTTCCCTGCTTGGCAGCGGTCTTGTCAGCTGTTTTGCCGCTCTTTGCTGCAACTGCCTCTGCCGCGTTACCGGAATCTTCAATGAGTTCAACGCCGTTTAATAACCAGGCGCCGTTTTCGAGAGTTGAAATCATAGTGTCTACCTCATCATTAATAAATTCGCGTGATATTATAACACGCAATCGAACAACTTGCTTGCGGAAGCGAGCAATGTCAGTCCGGAGCTTGCTCCAGGACTGAACAATTGCGAACTTACGCGAAGTAAGGGTTGCGAGATAAGTGTTTCATGGAGGGAAGCGGAATATAACAAACATTCGAGCAACTTGCTTTAACAAGTCCGTTAGTAATTAAAAAAATAAACTGTTAAACATGTATGAAAAAGACGTTATAGTCAAATAAATGTGATAATATCCACATGTAAGCATTTAAAGAGCGTGATGCATTTTGAACATTATTGAAGATTTAGTTAAAGAGGCAGGTGACTCTTATGGATTTTCAGAAATTTATTGATGGTTTTTATGCCATTTCTTGTCTTGTTTCCATCGAGAAAAAAGAAAATGGCGGATACGGTGACATCCGGATCGTGGCCGGCAATAAGAAATTTGTCGAAATGGTGGAACATCCGCCTTATGCCATGGATGCAGGTATGCCGGAGATCAGATTTGAGCCGGGCAGCATTTATGACAGATATCTTCCAAAGACACCTGACTTTGAGGATAAGTGTTACATCTCCGCGATCCAGAAAAAGCCGATCCACAATTACATTCACCTGAATGTCGTCGAACTCTGGTTTAACATGTTTTTCACGCCCGTTGACTATGAGGACGGGAACATGTGTTATTGCGTATATTCTTATGATCCTGTTGCAGTTGACGATATCGACAGGGCTGTTACGAGTTCAATGTCGGCCTCAAACGATGTTCTGAAGACTTGCATCAAACTGCGCGGCGCAACTGATTTCAAGAAAGCAATAAATGATGTCATAAAGGATATCCGCGTATTATGCGGAGCTGAGGTCTGCACTGTCATGCTGGTCAACCAGGAGGAAGCCAAGTCATCGGTCCTTGCCGCGAGCAAAGCCGATGGCAGCACGATCAAGACATTGTCCCAGCACGAAAACATGTACGATGTGGCGTTGTCCTGGGCTGAAACCATCGGAGAGCGCGACAGCATTATAATTAAGAATGAGAAAGATCTGGAATATGTTAAGGAAGTTAACTATCCATGGTATAAGACCCTTGCCGATTCGAATGTTAAAAGCATCATTGTCTTCCCGTTAAGGCACAACAAAGAGCTTCTTGGATTCATCTGGACAACGAATATCAACACCGATGATATCCAGAGGA
>JAEEGJ010007088.1_pt1 | contig 32721 bp, 19 predicted proteins | sample 8958761 | NCBI WGS metagenome assembly JAEEGJ01 (sample SAMN16246546, study PRJNA631951) | gut metagenome | biome: gut microbiome; feature: rumen; material: RS-attached | host: Bos | place: Iran: Karaj | collected 2018-10
TTCGATTATTTCATAATTATAGAATAACTTTGCATAGTAACGAGCCCTTGATTCGGATGTCCAGATCACAGAAAATTGCAGCGCTGGCGATGACGGTCCTGACCGGGATCGGCATTTTTATTTTCTTTGCGTTCCGGTATCGGTACCACCTTCATTTTCAGGAGCAGTACCAGTTGTTCGAGTGGACGTGCGCCTATTTCGCCGACGTGGCCCGCGTACCCGGAGGCCTGGCCGACTGGCTGGGACGCTGTCTTACCCAGTTCTTTTATCACGCTCCGGCCGGTGCGGCGCTGCTGGCCGTCCTGCTCTGCGGCGTCCAACTCCTCTGCTGGGCGGCGTGCCGCCGTCGGGCGCTCTTCACGTATGTGCTTTCGTTCGTCCCGGCGTTGCTGCTGGTGGTATATTTCTGCGATGAAAATGCGCTGGCCGGATCCATCGTGGCCCTGGCCCTGTCGCTGGCCGTGGCGGCCCCGTGCCGGCGCGTTGCCTCCCGGAAAGGACGCCGGGTGTTGGAATTGATTCTCCTGCCGGTGCTGTATATGGCCTGCGGGCCGCTTTGTATCCTGTTTGCAATCGCTGTCGTTTGCCGCGAAGTGGCGGATGGGGAGGGGAAACCTTGGCTTTTTGCTCTCGGGATGGTGGCCGTCGCCGCGGCCAGCGTCCTGGTCGCCTGGCGCATTTTCCCGTATCCGTTCAACCGCCTGGTCCAGGGCATCCACTACCATCGTTTCCATAACATCATCCCCGGATTCCTTTATGGGGCGGCCGTCGCGGCAGTACTGGTCGTTTTGGTCTCCTGCCTGAAAGCGCGCAAGCCGTTGAAGGGCATTGTGGTTCCCGGAGTTTTGTTCGTGGCTTTGGCGGCTGCCGGCACTTTCGCCACGCTGCGCTTCGCCGATTCTGTCAAGGAAGAGTGGATGCACTACGACTTTATGGTCCGGATGCAGATGTGGAACCGCATCATGCAGCAGGCCGACCGGAAGAACCCCGACAATCCCAAGACCGTCTCCTGCCTGAACCTGGCCCTGGCGAAGACCGGGCGCCTGGCCGACAGCCAGTTCTCCTATTTTCAGAATGGCCCCGAAGGGCTGATCCCCGGTTTTGAGGGAGACTATACCAATCCCGTCTCGACCGGGGAGATCTTCTGGCATCTGGGAATGGTCAATACCGCCCAGCGCTACGCTTTCGAGGCGCAGGAAGCCATTCCCGATTTCCAGAAAAGCGCCCGCTTCTACCGGCGTCTGGCCGAAACGAATCTCGTGAATGGTGACACGCTCGTCGCAATGAAATATTTGAAAGTCCTGGAGCACACAACATTCTATCGCTCCTGGGCCCGGGAAACGGCTGCCCTTGTGGCCGACGGCACGCTCCTCGAAAAGCGTCCGGAGCTTGCCCATGCCCGCGAATTCCGCCTGAAAGAGCACGATTTCTTCTTCAGCGATACGGAAATGGATTCGATGCTGGGCTTCCTCCACGTGGAGCATCCCGAAAACCGGATGGCCCTCGATTATCTCCTGTCGTGGTGCCTGCTTCGCAAAGACCTCACCCGTTTCGCGGAATGCCTGCAGATGGTGGATACCAAGCCGCTGCCGCAGACCTATCAGGAGGCCCTCCTGCTGCTGTGGGTTTTCACGCACGAGGACTTTAACGGTCTGCCGGAGAGCATTGCGCCGGTCAACGTGCAGCGGATCAACCGCTTTATGGCCGATGCCAATGCCGGAAAGAGCGAAGCCGTGATGAAGGCCGCTTATGGGAATACCTACTGGTTTTACTTCATTTTCCGTTACCTGAACCAACAGCAATGATTCCGCTATGAAAAGATTCCTGTGCTTTGTGACGTTTTTGCTGATACTGGCCTCCTGCGGACCCAGGGATCGGATTGCGACCCAGGTCCAGGGCGTCCCGGATATTTGGCCCGACTATGTCGGCGTGACCGTGCCTGCGACCATCGCGCCCCTCGATTTCACGCTTCCCGGCGCCGATGCGCTGGATGTGCGGGTGACCGCGCCGGACGGTACGACGCTTCGCAGCAGCGGAAAAAGCGCCACCCGGTTTTCCGAAAAGGGCTGGAAAGCCTTGTTGAAGCGCAGTGCGGGCGAATCCCTTACCGTGACCGTCAGCGGGCGCTTTGACGGCGCCTGGCGGCGTTATGAACCGTTCCAAATACTTGTATCGGCCGATGAAATCGACTATGGGCTGACTTACCGTCTCATTGAGCCTGGCTATCAGATCTATAGCAATATGGGAATCTATGAGCGGGAACTGGGTTCCTTCCGTCAGCGTGCGCTGCTTGAGAATACACGTTTTGCCGGCTGCGTGAATTGTCACGCGAGTTTCCGGGGCGATCCGTCCGCTTTTACAGTCCATATCCGAGGCGCCCACGGCGCCACGCTGCTGGGCCGCGACGGCGAAATCAAGGCCTACGATACGAAGACCGACAGCACGCTGGGCTTCTGCGTATATCCGTACTGGCATCCTTCCGGCAACTACATCGCCTATTCTACCTGCAGCACCCGCCAGAGTTTCCACGCTCAGCCCGACAAGTTGATCGAGGTGTTCGATCTCGATTCCGACATTCAGGTTTACGATGTGGTCCGCAATCAGATCATTACTGCACCGCAGATCAAGCGGCACGGCATCTGGGAAACATTCCCCGTCTTCTCGGCCGACGGCCGGACGCTTTGGTTCACGGCTGCCGACGAAGTGGAGATTCCCCGCGGATTGCCGGAGTCGCACTATAATCTCTACAAAGTGTCATTCGATCCCGAGACCGGAACGATTGGCAAAGAAGTGGAACTGGTCCTTGCTGCGGCCGATTTTAGCGGAAGCATCTGCTTCCCCCGGCCTTCGTATGACGGAAAGTACCTGATGTTCACCCTCTGCGACTACGGTACGTTCCCTATCTGGCATCACGAAGCCGATCTTTGGCTGATGGATCTGGCGACGGGGGAGACCCGCCGGATGGACGAGGTCAACAGCCCGGACACCGACAGTTATCACAACTGGAGCGCCAATTCCCGTTGGTTCGTGTTCTCGAGCCGTCGTGGCGACGGGCTGTTCACGCGGCTATACATCGCCCATTTCGATGAGAACGGTATGGCGGGCAAGCCATTCCTGCTGCCGCAGCGCGATCCGAAGAATTACGACGAAGACCTTTTCCGCTCCTACAACGTTCCCGAATTCACGACCGGTCCCGTCCCCTTCAGCAGCATCCAGGCCCAGAAGGCCATCAATTCCCCCGACCGCATCCCCTTCGGCTTCCGCTGGTCGGAGTAGGACCGGGGAAGGAACAATTCGTTCCGCTCAGCTGTCGAAAAAGAGGTGGGCTACGGGGCGGAGTTATAGACGCTTTCCAGGGTGTAGTCCGGGTCTTTGGTGGTGACGGCCTTGACCATCAGGTCGATGAGGGTCTTGGCCTTGTCGTCGACATAGGCACCGGTGCCGTGGTCAATGTAGCCGTGCTTCTCCGGACCGACGCCGAGCGCGCCGTTGTCCCATACATACATAGGTAACAGCCGGTCGGCCGCAGCCTTGCAGAAGTACTCCATATAATACTTCTGATAGGGGAAATCCGGATCCTGATGGCGGGAACAGCCCATTTCGCCCAGATAGACCGGAATACCCTTGTCGAGATAAGCGGCTTTCAGATTATTGAAGACGGCGACGACGCCTTCCTCGTCATAATCACTGCAGCGGAGTGTCGGATCGGCCGTGTGGCCCCATTGGCGCACCAGCGGATCGCTCAGCGTGTAATTGTACGGATCATAATCGTGGACGGCCACCATCAGCCGGTTGGCGTTCGTGTAATCCTTGGGGAGCACGAGACCGGTGATGGTGAAACCGGGACTGGCGGCATAACCCGGGACGCCCAGCCAGCGGGTGGCGTTGTTCCCTCCGGTGCCGCGCACGGCGTCCACGAACACCTGGTTCCAATCGTTGAGAACCTTATACTGAGCGGCCGGATTGTTCTGGAACGCGGTGCTCCAGCCCCATCCGCCGTCCTGAATCTCGTTGAACGATTCGAAAACCAGCCATTCTCCCTTGTCGGAGAAACGCTGGGCAATCTGTGTCCAGACGCAGAAAATCTCGTCCTTTACGCTTTCGTTCTGCGTCGTGTTGTTGTAAGCCTTGCTGATGTCCAGCCAGTAGGTCTCGTCGTGATGGGTGTTGACGATGGCCACCAGGCCGGCTTTCTCGGCATAGCCCACGATTTCCGCCACACGGTCCAGCCATTTGTCTTCCAGCCTGTAGGCCGGCGCGTTGCCGATATGGCCAGTCCAGGTCGTGCAGATACGGACGGCCTTGAATCCGGCCTTCTTGATGCCGTCGAATGTGGCCTGGGTGCATTTGGCATTGCCCCACACGGTTTCCGATGCGATGCCGTTGGAGATGGCGTCCATATGGTTGCCCATATTCCAGCCGGGCGCCATTGCGTTGAACACGGTCTCCGGCGTGAGGGCAGTCGTACTGGCCATTGAGATGGAAGCTGCGTCTTCGGAAACGCTTACGGAGACGTCCGTGCCGCCGCAACTGATGGTGACGCTGCCGCTTCGGGCTGCGGCCGAGCGGTTGGCAGCGGCGGAAAGGGTTACCTCCGTTACCTTGTCGTTTCCGATACTGCCCACTTCGACACCGCACCAGGATGCTTCGCTTTTGGCCGAAGGTTGTTCGGATGAAGTGACCTTGATGGTTGCCGTACCGCCGAAACGGTCGAAGGAGACGGAGTTGCAGTCCACCTTGAGTTCAACCTTTGCGATGTCCTGCGTGACGGGAATCATCAGACTCTGCTTGTCCCCGATGACCCGGATGGAACTGATCCGCTTGGTCGTTCCGGGATTTTCCGCCGCCGTGACCTTTAATGTCAAAGCCTTGCCGGACTGATAGCCGACTTCGTTCAGGCTGAGCCACCGGTCGTTGCAGCTGACGGTGGGCTTGATGCCGCTGGTGATTGTCAGTTCAATCGTTCCTCCGGCGGCTTCGAAATTGAGTTCAGCCGGCGTTGCGGTCAGTTTTACAGGCTCGGGCTGGGGATCTTCCCCGCAGGACGCAAGAATCAGGGCGGTCAGAAACGCCAGGGTAATCTTCAGGATTTTCATAATACGCGGTTTATCATTCAAAGGGTTCGGCCGGGACATCTTTCAGGAGTTCTCCGATAACCCGGGCATCGAAGCCCACGGGGGCATTCCCAAGGTCGGGGACGTTGAAAGAGCGCAGCATATTGTCGTAAAAATGAGGGTTCTTTTGGGGGAGCAGGAATGGCTTGGTCACGGTACCGTCGGGCGAGACGTGGCTGAACCAAGGCTTCCCGTACAGGCCGTCGCCGCGCTTGGAGGCGAAGACGAACCAGCGCGCATCGGACGACCAGCTGTGGTAGGTGTCAGATTTGTCGGCGTTCACGGCGGAAAGGTCGATAAACGTCCCGGTCGAGAGGTCCATCATACACAGGTCGCATTCCCGGTGGTTGATAGGGAATGTACCGTAGTCGGCGACCGTGAACAGCAGCCAGCGGCCGTCGGGAGAGGCTTTCGGGTGGCAGACCGACTTTCCGCGCTCCGAAGCGCTCCATACCGTGTCGGCCGGTGCGCCCAGCGTACCGGCCTCCGCGTCGAAGGGAATGCGTACCAGCGAATACATCATCCGGTCCACTTCGGCTGGGAGTTGCCTGACGGGGGCGGCGCAATAGTAAACGTAATTGCCGTCCGCGGAGAATGCGGGAAAGGTTTCCATTACGTCTTCCCGGGCGGTTTCCGGGAAAGCATACAGGCGGTTTTCATCGAAATCGGCCACACAGAGGTCGGAATTCCGGTCGAAGACCTCCATACGGAGTCCGCCGGCGGCGTGGATGGCAGGGACGATGATATTGTTGGAGAAGACGCCGAAGCGGCCTTCCGGATGGATTTCACCGTACACGGTGGGGGAAATCATCGTGGAGTCGCGCAGGTCCAGTTTGCGAAGCTTGCCATCGCGGTTGAGGATTGCACCGCCGTCCTGCCCTCGCACATAGAACATTGAAAGGTCGCCGCGTCCCTGCGCGTGGATGTGGCAGTTCATACATTTGTTGCCCGTGTGCCGCCAGTCGGAAATGTTCCGCGTCTCGAAGTTTTCAAGATTCCGTTCCTGGATCTCCAGGTCGTCCCAAACCTCGAAGCCCGGTTCGATGAGCCGGTAGGTGAGATAGGGATCGATCGGGTCGGCACTGACGTGGATGGCCCACTTCCGGCGGACCGGCTCCCCGGCAGAACGGTATACGGAGACCACTTCGATGTCGGAACCCGCGGCCGCCGCCAGCAACTGTTTCCAGGCATTTTCTTTCCAGATGACGTCGCGTCCCTTGCGGGTGACGTTCACGCCGCCGGAGGTGAATGTGGTGCTAAAGTGCGATCCGTCCGGGTCGGTATAGTAGAAGTTGAGCGGGGCGATGTTGCAGGGAATGGTGACGTCCTGATAGTCGGGGAAGACGGGCTCCGGCCGGTCGGTGCCCACACCGGCGGGCTGCACGTCGTACGGCCTCCCGCAGGCCAGCGGGAAGATGGCCAGGATCAGGAGCAGGAGCAGCAGGCGGGACAGGTCACTTCTTTTCATTCCTTGCAGCAAAATAGAAAAAGTACCAGTAGCTCTTTCCGAACTCGTCGGTCAGGTTGCGCGCGGCGCCTCCGTCCCGTTTGTAGATGGTGACGAAGCGGTTGAAATCCTGGAACGTCTGAGGGGCGATATGATAGTGGACGAAATTCTCTTCGTTCATACCTCCTTTGGCAGCCAGGAAGATCAACATCGCTTCCTCGTACAGGCGCGAGGATGTCAGCGACGGGTCGTAGTCGCCTACGAAGGCGTCCAGGTCTTTGGTCAGCAGGTCGTAGCACAGCAGATAATCCAGTGCCGTCTTGTTGGTGTGGTTTGAACTGAGCAGGATGCGGAGGACCAGCTGGGCCTGGTCCATTCCGTGAACCAGGTCGAATTGCGGCGCCAGATTGCGTTTTTCCGCGATCCGCAGTTGGTATTCCGGATTCCATTGGCCGGGAAGCCGTTCCTGTGCCCATTTCCGGTCGCTGCGGGAATTGAGCAGGATGCGGAGGTATTTGGCGGCAGCCTCAAAGTCACCGGTGACGAGATTGGTTTCGGCCAGACGGCGCAGGTAGCGCGGCCCGGTGTGGGCGGGGGAAAAGAGCATCCCCAGCATCGCGTCGCGTTCGGCCAGCGGCATATAACCCAAGGCGAACCAGACATCGCCGGCGCAGGCAATCTGGAAGGGTGATGACGACGGCCCTACAGGCAGGAACAGGCCCCGCTCGAAAGGCTGATAATAGTCCATCAGCCGGTCGGGAAGCCGGTCCTGCAGGGCATTGGCCAGATTGTAATAGTAAGTGCCGATTTCCGATTTGAGGTCCTTTTCCGCGGCCAGGGCGGAGACTTTCGCCCAGTTTTCCCGGTCGGCTTCGACGACCATGCCCATAATCTGCTCCGAGGCCTTGTCGGGCTTGCCCCAGGCCTTGCGCGCCTGCCGCAGGGAGATGCCGTTCTGTGCGGCGAGTTTCCGGAAATAGGGGTGACGGACCAGGAAGACGCATTGGCTCAGTCCCACCGCCAGTACGGCGGCGGCCAATACGGCCAGGAGTATGCGTCCACCTTTTCCTTTCATAGCGGATTATTCTTGGGGCAGGGGAAAATGATCGATCAGGAATTTGCCGGCGATGCTTTCCTCTCCGAGCGACAGGGCGATCTCACGTGTGCGCCGCAGATACTCGGCGTGGACGGCCTTCGCTTCGTCTTTCCGTCCTTCGTCGTAGAGCCCGCCATAGACGCGGTTGTGTTCCATAGTCAGGTCCTTCCATACCTGCAGGCTGTCGTTCTGGGGCGTTCCGCCGCCGGTGCTGTTCGGACCGATGGTCACGTAGATGTCGCCGGGTTCGGTGGCCACGAGGAGGTCCTGGCCCTTGCTGCGTTCGTGCGCGATCAGCCGGACCGTGCACATCCAGTGCCGGTCGCCGCGGAATTCGAATTCGTGGTTGTGGATGAGCACGGAGTCCACGTTCTCACGCTCCTCGTGACCGACAGGCACGAGGAAGACCTTGACGCCCTCCAGTTCGTTGGAAACGACGCGGCCGTGGATACGGTACTCATCGCGCCCGCAGGCGCACAGGAGGAAGGCCGTCACGGCCGCCGTGACATACAGGATTCTTTTCATTGCTTGACAGTAGCTTGGATACGCTCGTCCGAGAACACTTCGCGATATACGCCGCGCGTGTCGAACCGGACCCGCTCCCGGGTGAAATCCGGGGCGTTGAATGAATAGAGCGTACTATGATAGTATTGACGTGGATTCTTTTGTGGAAGGACGAACGGCTTCGTGCAGTGGCCGTTTTCATCGATGGAGGCGATCCAGACCTGGACATAGAGGCCGTCTTCCCGGCGGCTGGAGAAGAGGAACCAGCGGCTGTTGGCGCTCCAGTTGTGGAAACTTTCGGAGAACGGGCTGTTGACCTCGTCGATGGGACGGGTTTCGCCAGTCTGCAGGTCCAAGAGCCAGAGATCCGCTTCCTTGTGGCTGATGGGGAAGACCCCGAAATCGGCCTGGTTGTACATCAGCCAGCGTCCGTCGTAGGAGGGGCGGGGGAAGGCGATGCTATGACCTTCCCGGCTGGCGGGGATGACCGTTTCAATCTCGCCCAGCGTGCCGGTTTCGGCATCGAAAGAGGTGCGTACCAGGTCGTATCGGATGCTGTCCACAAAACGCGGGACATCGAAGGCCTTCGCCTTGCAGAAATAAAGCGTTTTGCCGTCGGGGGTGAAAGCGGGCGAGGACTCCAGATAATCAGGGGTCGTATAGCGGGGATCCACGACCAGGGAATGGTCGTTCATATCCATTACCACCAGGTCGGACGCCAGGTCGAAGACTTCGATGGTACGCTGGTCGCCCGTCCAGAAACTCTGGCGGACCGGATTGATGGAGCCGGCGAACCAGCGGCCGTCGGGATGCCAGTAGCAATAGGCGACGTTGCCGAGCGTGCTGTCGGTCTTGGTGGTCACCCATTCCCGGACGCCGTCTTTCTGGATTAGGGTGGCACCGTGTGCGCCCCGGAGATGGAAGAGGAATTGCGACGGGTCGGTGGCGTTGGCCGTGTGGCAGTTCATGCACTGGCCCGGCGTGAGCGTGCTTTCGATGATGGGCTCTTCGAGGAAAGTATGGATGTCGCGCTGGTAGATGCCGATGGTGCTGTAAGTGGTGTAACCCGGCGCGATCTTGCGATAGGTGACTCCGTATTCGTCGAGCGGTATGTCGCTGACGTAGAGGATGAAATCTCTCCATTGGGTCCAGGCCCCGTCCTTGCGGCCCAGAACGGTGAAATGAAGGGTTCCGCCGGCGTTGCGGGTGGTGAGACGGTGCCATTTCCGTACGGGGAAGCAGGCCCATTGGCCACGCGTCTTGATTTCTCCGCCGTTGCTGCCCGTGACGCGGACGAAGACGCGGTCGTATTCTTCAGGCAGGTTGAAATTCAGGGGCGCGATCCCGGCGGGAATGGTCACGCCGATATAGTCGGGATAGATGGCCGGCAGTTCATCCACGAAAGTGGTCTTGCCGGTACAGGCGGCCAGCAGGAGCGTGGCCAGGATGGGAATCCACCGTTTCATTGTCCTGTCTCCGTTTTTTTGAGCCGCTGCCATACTGTGTAGTATTGGGCCGCCATGAAATTGTTCTTGTTCTGGTTGTAGAGGACGGCCATCATCAGGTCGAGCCCGTCGTAGAAGGTGATGAAATCGTCTTTGAAGCGGACTTGCCGGATATAGCCGTAGACGGGGTCGGCGGACACGAGCGCTTCGTCCTGGATCATGGCTTTGCGGGAAAGGGCCCATTTCCGGTAGAAGATACTGTGTGAGAGGATGTCCAGATAGCGTTCGGCGCGGTCGTACCAGCCGTTGACGATATTGCATTCGGCGATGCGCGAGAAGAAACGTCCGCTCTTGCGGCCGTTCTGGATGGACTCCTGTACGTCGAAGATGTATTGGAGGGTGATGTTGGGCATACCCATCATCCAGAGTACCTCGGCCGATGTGATGTCGGACATATTGTCCCGGATGCTGGGCAGCACGAGACCTTCCGTGCCGCACTGGTAGAATTCGTTCAGCCGCTTCTCGAGCTGGCCGTTCATGAAGAGGCAGAAATTGACCGAGCAGGCGCTGACCGGATTCTGTGGCTGGTATTTTTCCGCACGGCGGATGACGTCGGCGTAGCGTTCGTGGCGGATGAGCCAGTCGTAGGCCAGGATCTCGTGGGTATCCTTGTCATAGCTGTATTGGGCGCCGATCCAGGTGCCCAGAATCAGGAGGATGGCGGCAGGGCCGCCCCAGGCGGCGGGATGCCGCAGGCGGACGCCCAGGCCGCAGAGCAGGATCGCCAGCAGCGTGACGACCGGAATGACGACCTGCAGGGCGGGGAGGGATTCCACCAGCCGGTAATAATTGATGCCCAGGAACGCATCGCGGGCCGGATATTGCGGAGCCAGCAGCCGGTATTCCAGGAAGGCGGTCAGCAAGAGCCAGCCAAGCATCAGCAGGTCCGGGCCTTTCCGGTTCCGGATGGCTGCGTACAGGACGGGTACGGTGATGACCGGTCCGATCAGCCACCATCCGATCGGGATGATCCACAGGTTATGCCAGCGGGCTCGGGCCATCGGCGGGCAGAGCGCCGTGGCAAGGACCAGGGCCACGGGATAACTCAGAAGCACATCCACGTTGCCCTGATAGACCAGCATCAGGAGCGACGGGACGAACGATATGGCATAAAGGCTGCGTTGATCCGCAGAATCGGTTTTGCGGGCGGCACGCCATACCAGCCGTTGCAGCAGGACGGCCAGCAGCGCCAAGATCAGGGCGCCGGCCATCCGGTAATAGAAGAATTGCACCAGGAATTCCGACAACCAGTCTGCCAGGCCGCCGGGCAGGGAAAGGCGCTGGAAAAGGTAATCGCCCGTGAAAAGGAACAACTGGTTCTGCTCCTGATAGGAGAGATCCTGCGGGTAGAGCCACATCCAGAACGCGAACACGGCCGCGCCCAGCAGGCTGCTTGTCAAAATCCGGTACAATCGGTTCATCGGTAAAAAAGCAGCCGCCCGGAAGCGGCTGCTTTCACAAAGAGGTTTAGGTTTACTTCTTGGGCTGGAATCTCCACCACGTGCATTCGCCCCAGCTCCAGGCAGCCTGGCCGTTGGCGCAGATGAGGGTGAGGAGGTTGCCGTCCATATAAACGATTTCGTAGTTGGTCGCTACCGTACCGCCCGTGTTGATGATGAACGGGAAGAGGATACCGGAACCGCCGGTGGTGACCAGGTCACCCATCTTGTAGCCTGCCTGCCAGTCGAAATTCTCGACGGCGTAGGCCGAAGAGGCGATCTGCTTGCCGCTGGCATCGTAAGAGGTAACCGTGCCGTCCACGCTGTTGAACACCATATAGGCGTCGTCGCTGCCGTAGCCGTAGGCCACGCCACCGCTGTGGGCGATCTGCTCGGTCTCCAACTGTTCGGGCGTGCAGCCCCACCACAGGCCGGGAACCTCACCGGCCGCAAGGTTGGAGCCGTGACCGGGATCGCCGATGTAACCGGCATTACCCCAAGTGGAACCGTTCATCGGGTAGTAGGTCCAGGCGCGCTCGCCGCTGCCGGCGAGAGCCGCATCCGGGTCGGAAGCGTTCTTGAATCTCCACCAGGTGCATTCGCCCCAGCTCCAGGCACCCTGGCCATTGGCGCAGACCAGCGAGAGGTTGTTGGGATCCACATAGATCACGTCGAACTCGTTGGCCCGCTTTCCGCCCGTATTGATGATGAACGGGAAGAGAATCGGGGCGTCGGTGGTCACGAGCGTACCGTAGTGGTAGCCGTCGGTGCAGTCCGGGTCGTAGTTGTTCAGGGCGTAGGTGCCCTTGGCAATCTGGGTGCCGTCGGCCTTGTAGGAGATGCATTCTCCGTCTTCGTTGAAGACCATATAGGCGTTGTCGTCACCATAGCCGTAGACCGTTCCGCCGGCGTGCTGGATCTGTTCGGTCTCCAGATCGGCAGGCACGCAGCCCCACCACAGACCGGGGATCTCGCCGGCAGCCACATTGGCGCCGTGACCGGCATCACCGATGTAACCGGCATTGCCCCAGGTGGACCCGCCGATCGGGTTCCACTTCCAGGCCTTGGCGCCGGATTCACCGGTGAGTACTTTCACTTCGGGAGCCAGGTCGGCCGGCACATAGACGTTGACGGAACTCTGGAAAGAGACGACCGAAGCATCCTGGTTGATGGTCGAAACGTTGAAGAGCTGATTGGGATCGGCACCACGGCGCGGCGTGATGTTGAAAACGCCCGATGCTCCGATGGCCAGGACGTTCTTGGAACCGTCCGATTTGAAGTTGAAGACCTGCACTGTGTGAGCGGGCGACGTGTGGTACTTGATGTAGTTACCGTCGGTCTGAGGCTGGGTGCAGGCGGCGTCAGCGAACTGTCCGTCAATGACGAACGCGCTTTGGAGTTCGTTCGCGGCGATAGGAGCGCTGGCCTGGGGCCCTTCGATGAGCACAGGCTCGCAGGAAACGAGCAGCAGACCTGCCAGGGCAAGGATAGAGAAGTATGCTAATTTCTTCATGACATAAAATACTTAAGGTAAGATCTGCTACCAGCCCGGGAAGTCGAACTGGGAACCCCAGCCTGCATTCTGGGTGAACTTATACTCTTCGCCGGCGCCGGCAGACAGGGAAATCTGGCTGCTCGGAATCGAAACGAAGCCCTTGGTCGCGGTGTAACGTGCGCCGTAGCCGCCGTTGTACTTGGCGGCGTCGTTCGTTCCTTCCACGCCGTTGTTCCACACCTTCACGCCTTGCTGTTTGTCGAGGGCGCTGACGGCGTAGCTTTCACCGTAGCGGCGCATATCGTTGAAGCGGACGCCTTCAAAGGCGAGCTCCCAGCGGCGCTCATTGCGCAGGTTCTCATCGTTGAGCGGTTTGCTCGGCAGGCCGGCACGGGCGCGGACCTTGTCGAAGGAAGCCTGGCTGCCGTTGAGTTCGGCATCCATCAGCAGCACTTCGGCGAAACGGATCATGACCATGTCGTTGACGCTGTTGAGCTGGAAGTTGTCTTCGTTGCCGCTTGACCAGGTCAGGTCGGGGAACATCACGTTGGTGAAGCTCTTCATATACTTGCCCTGTTCATCGCTCCAAGCCATGACGGGCATGGTCTTGGTCTGGTAGTAACCGCTTTCCTGAATGTTGCTGTCGCCGCCGTACTTATAGGTTCCGCTGAACTGGTCGACAGAAATGATCGAAGCATCGAGACGGGCGTCATCCGGTTCAAGCGCTTTCCAGTCGGAAACCAGCGAAGGGTTGACCGGGCACATGCCCCAGCCCACGCCGAACGGGATGCACTCGCCGTTGTCGAGATTCTGGCCACGGACACCGAGGAAAAGGGCGGTCTGGTTGGAATAACCGATGGTGGTGCTCCAGGAAGGCTGCGTGTTGAACTTGATGATGAACATGGCCTCGGGGTTGCGGGCGCCGTCATCTTCGACCCACTTGTAACCTTTACCATACCAGGGGTTCTTCGTGTCGTTGATGGTGCAACGGTTGGTATAGGCCCAGAGGTTGTGGAAGTCGGAGACAAGGGTGTAACCGGAGTTGTTCACACAGTCGGTAATGTATGCGCCGACTTCAGACTTGGTGATCTTGGTTCCTTCAGCGATGCTCACGCCGATAGCTTCATTCTCATAGGCAGGAAGGGTGATGGCGTCCAGACCGAAGAAACCGGTGGCGAACAGGAAGGCGCGGCCCAGCAGGGCTTCCGCGCAATACTTGTCCACGTGTCCGTCGCCGATGGCCTGCTTGGCAGGCATGATGTCGGCAGCGATCTTGCAGTCTTCGATGATCTGGCCCCAGAGTTCTTCACCGCTGATCTGCGGCTGGGTGGGGTCGGCCTGCGAGCTCACGGGGCAAGGGATATTGCCGAACATGGAGGCAAGTTCATAGTAGTACCAGGCACGGAGGAAGAAAGCCTCGCCCATGTACTGGTTGAGCTGCGCGACACCGCAGTTGGGCATAGCCTCGATGGCGGCGTTCGCACGGGCGATTCCTTTGTAGCGGTCCACATAGAAACCGTTGTACATATCGGAACCGAAGTTGAGCAAAAGATCTTCCGCCTGCATGGCCTGGTCGTTCTGACCACCTCCGCCGAGGGCGTCGTCGGAAGCCGCCATCGACCACAGGAAGTGGTTGAGGTGGACGTTGTTGCCGATCGAGACGTTCAGGTTGTTGTAGATACCGGCAAGCATCTGCTCGGCATCGGTGGCGTTCACCGGGAAGTTGCTGCTGTCTTTCGACCAGTAGTTCGTGGTGTCGAGGAACGACTCACAGGATGCAAACGAAAGAGTGAGGGCGGCAATGGCCGCAAATTTCAATATTCTTTTCATGACGCTTTCGTTCTAATTATTTGACAATACATACGGCAACGCGGTTGGATTCGGGGCTGCGGGAAGCGTCCCGGTCACCGCCGACGGCATTGCTGATGATGCGGCTGGCAGCGATGCCCGCCTGCTTGAGCATATCGATGACGGCCTGGGCACGGCGCTGGGAGAGATCATTGTTGATCGTAGCGTTGCCGGTGCCGCTGTCGGCATAACCCGTGACGGAGATGGTCGCATCGGGGTTGTCTTTCATGATCTGGGCGATCCGGCCCAGTTTGAAGGCCTCGTCCGGACGGAGCTCAGCCTGATTGATCACGAAGTAGAGATCGTCGGTATAAGGGCCCGTGAAGGAGGAGCCGACAGGAACCTTGACTTCCTTGACGACTTCCTTGACGACTTCCACGGGAACTTCCTTGACAACTTCCTTGATGACTTCCTTCTCGATCACCTTCTGCGTGAAGTTGTCGGGAACGTAGGCATTCACGACCTGGGCGGATTCGTTGCCCTTGCTGTTATAGGCGCCGCCGCCGAAAGCCAGATTGAGGCCGACGACGAAGCTGCGGGCCTGCGGATAGTAACCGAGGTCGATGCCCTTGGCCCATCCGTCGAAACCGGAGGAAGAACCGACTTCCGGATCAAGACCCTTGAACTTGGTGAAGACCCAAGGGTTCTGAGCCTGGACATAGAGGTGGCACTTCTCGAACGGGGCGTTCTTCCAAAGCCGTTTGAAATCGTAACCGAACGTGACGGTCTGGATCCTGAAGAAGTCCGCATCCTCGATGAAGATGTCGGAGTTGTTCATATAGTTGTAGTTGGTACCGGCCACGAGGCGCGGATAGTGGTTGGACGTTCCCTCGCCGTGCCAGTAGTCGTACACCTCGGTGGTGTAGTTGTTCCACTGGCTGTCGGAGTAACGGCGGTAAGCACGGAAGATCTGCTGTCCGAACATGCCGTATCCGCTCAGGGCGAAATCGAAGCCCTTGAAGTTCACGGAGAAGTTGACGCCGAGGGTGAAGTCCGGGTTCGGATCGCCCGTCATCGTCTTGTCCTTGTCGTCGATTACGCCGTCTTTGTTGAGGTCGATGAACTTCAGGTCACCGGGGACGATGTCGCTGACAATGGTGCCGTTGCCGGCCGCCTTCCAAGCGTTGATCTCATCCTGGTTCTGGAAGACACCGTCGGTCTTGAAAGTCCAGAAGTAGCCGATCGGGAAGCCGACCTGCGCGCGGTAGAGCTCGGCGATGCCCTGGACGACATTGCCCTGGCCGTGGATGATGCCTTCGTCATTCGCGATGCGGGTGACGATATTCTTGTTGTAGGCACCGTTCACGCCGATGGTATAGGAGAAGTCCTGGCTGCGGGCTTCGTTCCAGCTGAGAGCCAGCTCGACACCGGTGTTGCGGACGTCACCGCCGTTGATGTACGGGGCGTTGGCGCCGAAGTGACCCATGATCGGAGCGTTGACCAGCCAGTCCTTGGTATCTTTCTGGTACCAGTCGAAGGCGATGTTCAGACGGCTGTCGAACATACGGGCGTCGAAGCCGAGGTCAAGCTGCTGGGACGTTTCCCAGGTGATGTCGGGGTTGGCGAGCTTGTCGGCATAGGCGCCGGTACCGGAAGTCGTGGACGTCGGACCGGTGTAGAAGGAGTATCCGCCGTCGGCCGCGCCGACCGAGATGGTCGACAGGTACTGGAAGTTCGAGATGTTGCAGTTACCGTTCTGGCCCCAGCTTCCGCGGAGTTTCAGGAAGTTGACCAGACGGGTGTTCCACCACGGCTCGTTGGAAACCACCCAACCGGCGGAAACGGAGGGGAAGGTACCCCAGCGGTGGCCGCGCATGAAGTTGGAGGAACCGTCGTGACGGAGAATGAGGGAGAGCATATAGCGTTCGTCGTAGTTGTAGTTGACACGGCCGAAGAAGGAGACCAGACCGCTGTCACCCCAGGTGGAGCCGGAAACGTCGGTGAGTGAAGGATCGCCCGACGTATTGCTGACGTAAGCGTACTTCCACTGGTTCGGCCAGAGGACGCTGCTGTTGCCGGCACCTACGTCTTCGCCGAAGCCGCTGTGCTCGAGGGTGTTACCGACCAAGACGTCGATATTGTGCTTGTTGTTGAGGTTGAGCACGTAGTTGATGGTGTTTTCCCACGACCAGTTCCAACCGGCGCCCGCGCTCTGGCTGACGTTGTCGACATCCGAGAATGCGTAGTTGGTGAGCTTGTAAGCGAGGCCGTACTGACGGTAGGTATAGGAGCTCATCTTGTAGTTGAACTGGCTCTTGAAGATCAGGCCCTTGATAGGCTGGATCCGGACGTTTGCCGACATATTCAGACCGTAGTTGTGGCTCTCGTTGTTGCCGCGGGAGGAATAAACCATCGAGGCAATCGGGTTGCCGGTGTACGGGTCGAGATTCCAGATGCCGCTCTGGCTCAGCCAGTCGTATTCGGTATAGCCTCCGTCGGGCAGGTAGACGGGTACCAGCGGGTTGGCGGAGAGCATGTTGTAGACGTCGTTCCAATAGTGGTTGCCCGTGCCGATACCGCCTTTCGAACTGGTGGTGAAGGACACGTTCTCGCCGAAGGTGATGATGTCAAGGTCGCCATTGCGCCAGATCACGTGGTCGGAGTTGAGGCGGGCGGTCAGACGCTTGTAGTTGGAAGCGACCGGCTTGCCGAAGATACCTTCCTGGTCGGTGTAGCTCACACCCATCGAGAATTTGGAGATATCCGAACCGCCGATGATGTTGACCGCGTGGTTCATATTGGGGGCGTTTACGTTGCGGATGGCGTCGAGCCAGTTCGTTCCGGTGAAGGAACCGTCTTTGATGCTGTTGTAAAGTGCAGGATTCAGGGTTCCGATCCAGTCGACGGGCTCCTTGCCCATATTGAAGTTGACCTGGTCCTGGATGTCCATATATTGCTGGGCAGTCAGGAGTTGGGGCATTCTCTGGACATTCTGGATTCCGTAGAAGCCGTCATAGGTGACGGTGATCTTGCCGGATTTGCCTTGCTTGGTGGTGACCAGGATGACACCGTTCGCACCACGGGCACCATAGATGGCGCAGGATGCGGCATCCTTCAGGACGTCGATGCTCTCGATGTCGGAAGGGTTGAGGGAGTTGATGTCACCGCCCGTCACGCCGTCGATCACATAGAGCGGGGCGTAGGAACCGGTGGTACCCATACCGCGGATGTTGACGTTGTAGCCGGAGCCCGGCTGGCCGTTGGAGCTCATGATGCTCACACCCGGCGTAGAGGACTGCATGGCGCCCAGAGCGCTGGTTGTGTTGAGCTTGGCCAGTTCCTCGCCCTTGACCTGGACGGTCGAACCGGTCACGAGTTTCTTCTTCTGAACACCGTAACCGATGACCACCGTTTCTTCAAGGAACTCGGCGTCTTCCTCAAGGAATACGTTGAAAACCGTCTGGTTTCCAATCGGAATCACTTGAGTCTTGTAACCGATGGATGAAATTTCGATCGTCGCGCCGGGTTGGACGTTCAGTGTGAAATTACCATCCAAGTCGGTCGAGGCACCGTTCTGGGTGCCGCTCTCAATGACGCTCGCTCCGATGACAGGACCGTATGTGTCGGTGACCGTACCTGTGATCCGTACGGTCTGCGCCATTGCGGTTATGCCGAGGAGCAGAAACATCAGAGAAGCAAAAAACTTGCTTTTCATTGGTTGGATTGAGTTGGTTAAAAATTAAGTTATTGTTTAAATATCGTGTATTTCCGTGTGCGTGCACACAAGCGCGCAATTAAACGCTTAAAGGTATAAAATAAAATTAATATAAGGTATCGGTGGAAAGGCGGCATGTTGGAAAAGTATCAGTAAATAGGGAGAAAATACAATTTTTTCGTATCTTTGTCCTGTTATGGCCAATGTACTCCGGGAAATCACGTCCATTACGGACAATGACTGTTTTTATATCGTCGAACGGCATAAGAGCGAGTTCACTTTTCCAATTCATTCCCACGAGGAATTCGAACTCAATTTCATCGAGGGCGGGCGCGGCGTCCGCCGCGTGGTGGGCGACAGTATCGAGACCATCGGCGACTTCGAACTGACGCTCGTCACGGGCGACGGCCTGGAGCACGCCTGGGAGCAGGGCGACTGCCGGGAGAAGGACATCCGGGAGATCACTATCCAGTTCTCGTCCCGGCTTCTTGATGACAAGTTATTGTCCCGCAATCAGTTCGCATCGATCCGAAAGATGTTTGAGCGGGCTCGGATGGGCCTGACTTTCTCGATGCCCGCCATTATGCGCGTGTATTGCCTGATCGACACGCTGGCCTCAAAGGAGGAGCGGATGGACCAATTCCTCGACATGCTCCGCATTCTCTATGAACTCTCACTCGACACGGGCGCCCGCACGCTTGCTTCCAATTCATTTGCCAAGACCGTCACCGGCCGGGAGAGCCGCCGCGTAAACAAGGTCAAGGAGTACATCGCGCAGCACTATACGGAGGAAATCAAGCTCGACGACCTGGCCGGCCTCGTGGCGATGTCACCTTCCGCCTTCAGCCGCTTTTTCAAGCAATACACCGGCCGGGGTCCTGTGGACTATATCATCGATGTCCGAATGGGTGTTGCCGCCCGGATGCTTGTCGACACAACTACTTCTGTCAGTGAGATTTGCTATGCATGCGGGTTCAATAACCTTTCCAACTTCAACCGTACCTTCAAGGCCAGGCGCGGTTATACGCCCCGCGACTTCCGGGCGCTGTTTACCAAGAACCGCATCTATGTCTGACCCTTGCAAAAATAGTATTGGTTTTTAATAATTATTTGCTGGCTCGGGCCGGGTAAAAAACATAAATTTGCATATCTTTCTTTTTAAGGTATCAAGTTTATCCCGGCTCGCTTATGAAACGTTTTTTCAAGGTCCTGGCGATGTGCATCCTGGCGGTTTCCGCCTTTGCCTGCGGTCGCCCGCAAGCCTCATTTGTCACGGTCAAGGACGGCCATTTCGTCCGCGACGGAAAACCCTATACCTTCGTCGGCACCAATTTCTGGTACGGCCCCATCCTGGCGTCCGAGGGCCGGGGCGGTGATTACGACCGCCTTGTCCGCGAACTCGACGCTATGAAGGACCTGGGTATTGAAAATCTCCGTGTCCTTGTGGGCGGGGACGGTGCGGATGGCGTCTATTCCCGTGTAGAACCCACACTGCAGACTGCGCCTGGCGTATACAACGATACGCTGCTCGTGGGTCTCGACCGATTCCTGGTGGAGCTCGGAAAACGGGATATGCAGGCGGTCCTCTACGTGAACAACTCCTGGGAATGGAGCGGGGGTTATGGCCAGTACCTGGAATGGGCTACCGGCGAGAAGACGCTGATCCCGCTGGTGGACGGCTACTGGCCATTCATGCAGCAGATGCGGAAGTTCCAGACTTCCGGGGAAGCGCAGCAACTGTACTTCAATCATCTTCGCAACATCGTTTCCCGCGTGAATTCCATCACGGGGAAACCCTATAAGGACGATCCGGCCATCTTCGCCTGGCAGTTGGGCAACGAACCGCGCTGCTTCTCCGATGATCCCGACATCCGCGCAGGCTTCATCGGCTGGATGACGGAGGCGGCCCGAATCGTGAAGGAACTCGACCCGAACCATCTGCTTTCCACAGGCAATGAAGGCCTGATGGGCTGCGAGGAGGACCCGGCCCTGGTCCAGGCTGTCAACGAGATTCCCGGCATCGATTATATGACCATCCATATCTGGCCCTACAACTGGAGCTGGGTGCGGCCCGACAGTCTGGAGGAAGACGTGGATACCGCCATCGAAAAGACCGCCGCGTATCTGACGTTCCACAAGGCGCTGGCCGGAGAACTGGGCCTGCCCGTGGTCGCCGAGGAATTCGGTTTCCCGCGCGACGGTTTCCAGACCTCGATGGATGCTTCCACGAATGCCCGTGATGCATACTATTCTTATGTTTTCTCCCGCATCGGCGAAGAACTCGACGGTGCGAATTTCTGGGGCTGGAGCGGTTTCGCCGTTCCGCCGCACGAGCAGTGGGAGAGCGGTGATCCCTATACGGGCGACCCTTCCCAGGAAGCCCAGGGCCTGAACGGCGTCTATGTTTCCGATTCGACGGTCGGCGTCATTGCGAAAGCCAATGGACGGGAATGGGCGGAAAACCCCGGCAAGATCCTGTATGGCCATCAGGACGACCTGGTCTATGGCCACAACTGGGTGGTGACCGACGTGGAAAGTGATCCGCTCGAGCGTTCGGACGTCCGTGACGTAGCGGGAAAGTATCCCGCCATCGTGGGGTTCGACCTGGGCGGCATTGAACTGGGCAACGCCTGCAATCTCGACGGCGTGCCTTTCGACCTGATGCGGCGGGCTGCGTTGAAACACGTGGAACGCGGCGGCACGGTGACTTTCTCCTGGCATCCGCGCAATCCCTTTACCGGCGGCGATGCGTGGGACATCTCGTCGACGGAAGTAGTGCGTTCTGTCCTGCCGGGCGGCTCGAAACACGATGCGTTCATGGTGTGGCTGCAGCGTGCCGGCGACTTCCTGGCGAGCCTCGACGGCGCGCCGGCCATCTTCCGTCCCTGGCACGAAAACATCGGCAGCTGGTTCTGGTGGGGAGGCCGGCTCTGCACGGTCGACGAGTATGTGGCCCTGTTCCGGATGACGCACGACTACCTCGTGCGGGAACGCGGGCTGACGAACCTGCAGTGGTGCTATTCGCCCAACGGGCCGGTCAGTATGTCGGACTACCTGTCGCGCTATCCCGGCGATGACTATGTGGATTATCTGGGCACGGACATCTATGAATATGTCGGCCCGGATGGCCAGAAAGCAGCCAACCGGCGCTTTATCCGCCAGGTACGCGGGATGCTCTTTGAACTCCGCGGCCTTGCGGCGGAACACGGCAAACGGTTCTGCCTTTCCGAAACCGGCCTGGAAAGCCTGAAGGATCCGCACTGGTGGTGCGAGGTGCTGTATCCTGCCATCTCGGGATCCGGTGCCGCCTATGTGCTTACCTGGCGCAATGCCCACGACCGGCCGGAGCATTTCTACGCACCCTGGAAAGGCTTTGAGAATGCCGGTGATTTCAAGCAGTTCAGCGAAAAAGAAGATATTGTACTCCTATGATTTTCGAAGAAAGGCTGGCCCGGCTTGCCGAGGCCCACGATGAGCTCTGCGCCCGGCCCAATGTGGCCCGGGAGGGGAACGGCGTCTATGAACGCTATGCGTTCCCCGTGCTGACTGCGGAGCATGCGCCGCTGGAATGGCGCTATGACCTGTGCAAAGACACCAATCCCTACTTGCTGGAACGCTTCGGCATCCATGCAGTGTTCAATGCGGGCGCCATCAAGTGGAATGGGAAATATGTGGTTGTCGCCCGCGTGGAGGGTGCCGACCGCAAATCTTTCTTCGCCGTGGCGGAGAGCCCGAACGGCATCGACAATTTCCGCTTCTGGCCACGTCCCGTGACGATGCCGGAATATGGAGAACCTGCCACCAACATCTATGATATGCGCCTGACCGCCCACGAGGACGGCTGGATCTACGGCATCTTCTGCGTGGAACGCAAGGATCCGGCGGCGCCGGCCGGCGACCTCTCGTCCGCCGTGGCCGCCGCCGGTATCGCCCGCACCCGCGACCTGGTGAACTGGGAGCGCCTGCCCGACCTGGTGTCGAAGAGCCAGCAGCGCAATGTCGTGCTTCATCCCGAATTCGTGGACGGCAAGTATGCTTTCTACACCCGTCCGCAGGATGGCTTCATCGACGCCGGCAGCGGCGGCGGAATCGGCTGGGCCCTCGTCGACTCGATGGAACATGCCGTAGTGACGGACGAGAAGATCATCAACCTCCGCCATTACCATACGATCAAGGAAGTCAAGAACGGGGAGGGACCGCATCCCGTCAAGACCCCGCAGGGTTGGCTGCACCTGGCGCACGGCGTGCGCGGCTGCGCCTCCGGCCTGCGATACGTCCTGTATATGTATATGACCGCGCTCGACGATCCGACCCGCGTCATCGCCGAGCCGGCGGGCTTCTTCATGGCGCCGGAAGGCGGCGAGTATATCGGCGATGTGATGAACGTCCTCTTCTCGAACGGCTGGATCTGCGATCCCGACGGGAAGGTATTCATTTACTACGCCTCGTCCGACACCCGGCTCCACGTGGCTACATCTTCCGTCGACCGGCTGGTGGACTATTGCCTGCACACGGCCCCCGACGGCTTGCGGACCGGTCTTTCCGTGGAAACGCTCAATAAACTCATCGACAAGAACCTGAAAACGATATGAAACGACTGAGCCTGACCGGCCTTCTGCTCTTTGCCGCGCTGCTGCTTTCCGCGCAGCCCCTGCAGATGGCCCATGTATTCTCCGATCACGCGGTGCTCCAGCGTGAGACCGCTGCCCCTGTCTGGGGCTGGGGCGAGCCTGGCAAGACCGTGACTGTCACCGCTTCCTGGACCCAGGAAGCCGTCAAGGCCAAGGTGGCCGACGACGGATCCTGGCGCGTTACCCTCCCGACCGGTGCCGCCGGCGGACCGTATACGCTGACGGTCAAGTCGGGCAAGGAAAGCCTGACCATCTCCGACGTCATGCTCGGCGAGGTCTGGGTATGCAGCGGCCAGTCGAATATGGAAATGCCCATGCGAGGCTTTGGTTTTCAGCAGATCGACGGTTTCCGGGAGAATCTGCTCGAAGCGGCGGAATACGCTTCCCGCATCCGCGTGCTGAACCTCAAGGCCGATACGACCCACGTCGTGCAGCGCGACATGGATTTCACCTGGCAGCATACCGCCCCGGCCGTGTATGCCGAAACCTCGGCGGTCGCTTACCTGTTCGCCAAGCGGCTGACCCGCAATCTCGACGTCCCCGTGGGCATCATCGTGAATGCCTGGGGCGGCAGCCGCATCGAGCCGTGGATGACGATGGAAGCCGTGGAGAAGGCCGGTGTTCCGGCCGAAGACCTGGCCTTCATCAAGGAACTGCACGAAACGGCCGGCACCTGGCCCAGCAGCGTGGCGACTTGCTGGAACGGCCGCGTAGCTCCGATTGCCGGCTATGCCGCCAAGGGATTCCTCTGGTATCAGGGTTGCTCCAACCTCGGGCAGGGCTGCTACGACAGGTTGCAGGCCGCGATGGTCAAGCTCTGGCGCGAAGCCTGGGGCCGGGAAGATATGCCTTTCATCTACGCCCTGCTGGCACCGCACGACTACGGCCAGCCCGATGCGCGGACGCGTCCCGCCTTCGTGGAAACGCAGATGCACGTGCAGCAGCTCGTGCCGGATTGCTACGCCGTGTGCCTGGAAACACTGGGTGCGCAGCACACCATCCATCCCTCGCGTAAGCAGGAAGTGGCCGATATGATGGTTCTCCGGGCCTTGAGCTCCTCCTACGGCGTACCTGTGTATATGCCGGTCGATTACCCGACACCGCGCTCCATCGAATACCTCGACGACGGCCGCGTGAAGATCCTCTTCAACAATGTCTGGTCGAACCTCCAGTCGATCGAGGACCGCGTGGTTAAGGGCTTCGAACTGGCCGGTGACGACCGCGTGTTCCACCTCGCCGATGCCGAAGTGGACTGGGACGGTCAGACCGTCTATGTCCGCTGTGACCGGGTTCCCAAGCCGGTGGCGGTCCGCTACAGCTACCGCAATCTGATGGACACCAATCTGAAGACTTCCTTCGGAATCCCCGTGCCGCCGTTCCGCAGCGACGACTGGCCCTTATAATGACTAAAACCGATACTGAATATGAAAAAGGCTCTCTTCTTCCTTTTGCTTCCGCTTCTGCTGGTCTCGTGCCAGCGCGCCTATACCGTGAAAGGCGACCAGGTGCTCGTTCCCTGTAAGGACGCTACCATCCGGCTTCAGGTCGTCGCCCCCGATATCGTCCGGGTCTCCGCCGTGCCCGGCGACCGTTTCAACGACCGGCAGAGCCTGGCCGTCGTGCCGCAGGCCGGATGCCGGGATTTCGAGGTGACGGAGGCCGGCGGCAAGGTGCGTCTGGCCACCGACAGCCTGGTTGTGGAGATCTACAAAACCCCGGGCATCGTGAATTTCTTCCGGGGCGACGGAACGCCGCTCCTGCAGGAAGGCGGTTTTACCTTCGCGCCCGTCGAAGTGGAGGGGAAGAAGGCCTGGTCGGTCCGCACGTGCTTCGAGACCGATCCGGAGGAGTCGTTCTACGGCCTCGGCCAGCACCAGGCCGGCGAATTCGACCACAAGGGGCGGAACGAAGAACTCTTCCAGTACAACACCAAGGTGAGCGTTCCCTTCGTCGTTTCGACGCGCGGCTATGGCTTGTTGTTCGACGCCTATTCGCTGTCGCGCTGGGGCAATCCCGAGCCTTACCGCCAGCTGGGCGAAGCCTTCAAACTTTACGACAAAGACGGCGTGGAAGGTGCCCTGACAGGAACCTATCTGCCCGCTCAGGGCGAACCGCTGGTGCAGCGGGAGGATTCCCTCTATTACGAGAACGAAGCTTTGATCCGGAATCTTCCCAAGGTCAAACTTAACGGCGCCAAGGTGGTCTATGAAGGCTGGATCGAGGCGCCCGAGACAGGCGACTACGATTTCATCCAGTATTACGCCGGTTTCCAGCAGACTTCGGTCGGCGGGAAGGAAATGATGTCACGCCGCTGGCGTCCGGCCTGGAACCCCAACAGCTATAAGTTCACGGCCCATCTGGAGAAGGGCGTCCGTACGCCCGTCCGCATCGAATGGGAGCCCGACGGCGACGTGTCGTATTTCGGCCTTCGCGTGGCCGCTCTGCAGAAAGCGGAAGAGAAGCAGCGGTTCAGCTTCTGGAGCGAGTTCGAACCCTATGCCGACTTCTATTTCGTAACGGGCGATGGTTATGACGATGTGATCCGCGGCTACCGCACCCTGACCGGCAAGGCGCCGGTGATGCCCAAATGGGTGATGGGCTTCTGGCAGAGCCGCGAACGCTACTCCACGCAGGACGAGGTGGTCCGCACGCTTGCCGAGTTCCGCCGCCGCCACATCCCCGTCGACAACATCGTCCAGGACTGGCAGTACTGGAAAGACGACCAGTGGGGAAGCCACGAGTTCGACGAGACGCGCTATCCCGATCCGGAGAAGATGATGGACGACGTCCACGCGATGCACGGCCGCTTTATGATCAGCGTCTGGCCGAAATTCTACACCAATACCGACAATTATCAGGAACTCAAGGCGGCGGGCTATGCCTACACCCACGCTGAAGATACCGGCCTGGTGGACTGGCTGGGCCACAGGCAGACGTTCTATGACGCCTATGCGCAAGGCGGCCGCGAGATGTTCTGGCGCCAGATCGACGAAGACCTTTACAGCAAATACGGCCGCAAGGTTGACGCCTGGTGGATGGACGCCAGCGAGCCGAACCTGCGCGACTGTCTGCCGATGGATTATTTCAAGTGGCTCATCACGCCGACGGCGCTGGGCCCTTCCACCGAATATCTGAACGCCTATTCCATCGTCAATGCCGACGCGATCTACAACGGACAGCGCGGCGTGGATCCCGACAAGCGCGTGTTCCTGCTTACCCGCAGCGGCTTCGCCGGACTGCAGCGCTACAGCACGGCCACGTGGAGCGGCGACATCGGCACTTCCTGGACCGATATGCGGATGCAGATGGCCGCCGGCCTGAACTATTCGATGAGCGGCATCCCGTTCTGGGGGATGGACATCGGCGGTTTCTCGGTGATGAGCAAATTCTACGATCCGAAGAACCTGACCGAATGGCGGGAACTCCAGACGCGCTGGCACCAGTTCGGCACCTTCGTTCCGCTCTTCCGCGCCCACGGCCAGTGGCCGCAGCGCGAGCTCTGGAACATCGCGCCGCAAGGCTCAGCCACGTATGAGAGCATTCTCTGGTATATGCAGCTGCGCTACCGGCTGATGCCGTATCTCTATTCGCTGGCGGGCTCGGTGTATCTCAACGACGATACGATCCTGCGCGGCCTGCCGATGGATTATCCCGACGATCCGGACGTGCGCGACCTCTCCGACCAGTGGATGTTCGGTCCGGCGCTGATGGCCTGCCCGGTGAGCGAGTACAAGGCCCGCAGCCGCCACGTCTATTTCCCCGCCGGCGGCTGGTATGATTTCTATTCCGGCGAATATTATGCGGGTGACCGCACCCGTTCGATGCCCGCTCCGTATGAGCGCATGCCGCTCTTTGTGCGGGCCGGTTCGCTCATTCCTTTCGGCCCCGCCATGGAGTGGTCCGACCAGAAGCCGGCCGACGCCATCCGGCTGTATGTCTATGCTGGCGCCGATGCCGATTTCACCCTCTATGAGGACGACGGCCTGACCTACGCCTATGAGAAAGGCGCCTACAGCACGATTCCCATCCATTGGGACGATGCGGCGCGGACGCTGACCCTTGGCGACCGCACGGGCGAATTCCCCGGTATGCTGGAAACGCGGACTTTCCACGTGATCGTGGTCGACCCGTCCCATCCCCACGGCTACGACCCCGATGCCAAAGGAACGGTTTGCGACTATCAGGGAAAAACTGTAACTTTAAATCTTTAATATCTTTAATCTTCTTAAGACTTTTATATTATGAGAAAGGATAACCATATTCCATTTCCAAAGCGTCTGCGCCCACGCAGACGTGAGTGGGAGGGGCCCGAAACCGGCTTGCCGGTTTTGGGAGGGATAGGCCCCGGAGGGGCCGTACTTTGGAAATGGAATATGGTTATCCTTTTCATCCTCATTTCATCTCTATCGCTTTCTGCCCAGGAGATGTTGTTCGATGACGGGTGGAAATTCGCCTTCGGCAACGCTTCTTCGCCGGAAAAGGACTTCGGCCGGGGCACGGAATATTTCAATTATTTCACGAAGGCGGCCTCCATCCACAATACCGGGCCGTATTCCGAGAAGTTCGACGATTCCGCCTGGCGTCCGGTGCAGCTGCCGCACGACTGGGTGGTGGACCTGCCCTTCGCGCCGGAGGCCAGCCATAGCCACGGCTACAAGACCGTGGGCTGGCAGTGGCCGGAGACCAGCGTGGGCTGGTACCGCAAGCATTTCACCGTGCCGGCCGATGCGCTCGGCAAGCCGGTCTCGCTCCGGTTCGACGGCATCTTCCGCGATTCCGACATCTGGGTGAACGGCTTCTGGCTGGGCGGTGAACAGAGCGGCTACACCACCGCGACCTACAACATCGCCGAATACCTGAACTACGGCGGCGACAACATCGTCGCCGTCCGTGTCGACGCCACGTTCGAGGAGGGCTGGTTCTATGAAGGGGCCGGCATCTATCGGCACGTATGGCTGACGATCGGCGATACGCCCGCCCGGCCGCAGCTGCCGCGCCCGAAGATCGAAATCGATCCCGACCGCGGCATCCTGCTCGACGGCCAGGTCATCCGCCTGTACGGGGCGAACGTCCATCAGGACGCCGCCGGCGTGGGTGCCGCCGTCCCCGACGCGCTGTGGGTCTGGCGCATCAAGCAGCTGAAGAAATACGGCTTCAACGCCATCCGCACCTCGCACAACCCCGTTTCGCCCGCCTTGCTGGACATCTGCGACAGCCTGGGAATGTATGTGCTGGAAGAGACGCGCCTAATGGGCACCAACGACGCCCAGCTGGAGCCGCTGCGCAAGATGATCGAGCGCGACAGGCACCATCCCTGCATCATCCTCTGGGGCATCGGCAACGAAGAGTGGGGGATTGAGTGGAAAGACAAGGGCGAGCGCATCGCCCGCACGATGACCGAATTCTGCCACGGCATCGATCCCACGCGTCCCGTGATCGTGGCCTCGAGCAGCGGCCCTGAAATCCTCAAGGGAACCGATGTGGCGGGTTACAACTATATCCTGCAGAACCCGGTGGACAAGCACCGCGCCGACTATCCCGCCCGCGTAGCCCTCGGCACGGAGGAGACCTCCGGCTGCGGCACGCGCGGCGTCTACTATGACGACGTGGAAAACGGCCGCATGGCGGCCCTCAACCGGAGCCCGCAGGGCCCCGACAGCCTCTTCAACTGCATCGAACGGGGCTGGCAGTTCTACGATGCCCGTCCCTGGCTCGCCGGTCTCTTTTATTGGACGGGATTCGACTATCGCGGCGAACCCAACCCGTTGAAATACCCGGCCACGGGCTCGGAGTTCGGCATTCTCGACTACTGCGGTTTCCCGAAGGACGAGGCTTTCTATCTGAAGGCCTGGTGGACCGATGAACCGGTGCTGCATATCCTGCCGCACTGGAACCTGGAAGGACACGAAGGGGAGAAAGTTTCCGTGTGGGTTTACAGCAACTGCGACGAGGTGGCGCTCAGCGTCAACGGAAAAAACCTCGGCCGGAAACGGATGCCCCGTAATGGGCATCTCGAATGGACGGCCGTCTATCAGCCGGGCCGCGTCCGCGCGGTCGGCTACCGCAACGGAAAGAAGATCTGCGAAGAGACGGTCTATACGGCCGCCGCGCCCGCGGCCCTGCAGGCCGTGGCCGACCGGACCGAGATCCGGGCCGACGGGCAGGACCTGGCCGTCCTGGAACTCTCCGTGCTCGACGCCCGTGGCCGCTTCGTCCCGACGGCCTGCCTTCCGGTGACTGTTACCGTCGAAGGGCCGGTCCGCATCCTGGGCGCCGGCAACGGCGATCCCGCCTTCCGGGGCCGGGAACGGCCGGAAGATCCGGCTGCCCGCAGTTTTACCATCGATACGTTTAACGGACTGGCGCAGGTCCTCATCCAGAGTACGGGTGAGCCCGGCGCGGCGACGGTCCAATTGAATACAGGCATATGTACTTACTCGGTTACGATATCGGCAGTTCGTCCGTAAAGGCTTCCCTGGTGGAGGCGGAGAGCGGAAAATGCGTCGCTTCGGCGTTTTATCCGAAAACGGAGGCGCCCATCCTCTCGCGTCAGGCCGGCTGGGCGGAGCAGGATCCGTCCCAGTGGATGGATTATTTGAAACAGGCTACGCGTGAGACGCTGTCGCTGGCCGGCAAGGTCGGCAAAGGCGACATCCGCGCCATCGGCATCTCGTACCAGATGCACGGGCTGGTCTGCGTGGACAAGGACAAACAGGTCCTGCGCCCGTCCATCATCTGGTGTGACTCCCGCGCCGTCCCCTATGGGGAAAAGGCCTTCGAACGCCTGGGCGCCGACTGGTGCCTGCAGCATCTGCTCAATTCGCCCGGCAATTTCACCGCCGCCAAGCTGGCCTGGGTCAAGGACAATGAACCGGATCTGTACGACCGCATCTGGAAAGTGATGCTGCCCGGCGATTATGTGGCGATGTGCCTCACGGGCGAAGCCTGCACCACGGTGAGCGGCCTGTCGGAAGGCATCTTCTGGGATTTCGCCGAGAATCGTCCTTCGGAAAGGCTGCTCGACTATTTCGGCTTTGACGCATCGATCCTGCCGCCTGTCCGCCCGACCTTCGGCACGCAGGGCCTCCTTTGCCGGGAGGCCGCGGAAATGCTGGGCCTCCAGGAGGGAACGCCGGTTTCCTACCGGGCGGGCGACCAGCCCAACAACGCCCTCAGCCTTGGCGTGCTCCAACCCGGCGAAATCGCCTCCACGGCCGGCACTTCCGGCGTCGTTTATGGCGTCATCGGCTCCGTGGCTCACGACCCGCTGTCCCGCGTCAATCCGTTTGCACACGTCAACCATACGGCGGAGAACCCGCGCCTCGGCGTACTGCTCTGCATCAACGGTACGGGCATCCTGAACGCCTGGATGCGGCGCAGCGTGACGCTCGATCTCGGCTACGACGCCATGAACGCCCTGGCCGCCGAAGTGCCAATCGGCTGCGACGGCATCTCCGTGCTGCCTTTCGGAAACGGCGCGGAGCGGATGCTGGGCAACCGCGACGCGGGCTGCAGCTTCCACGGCGTGAACTTCAACCGGCACGGCCGCGCCCATCTGCTGCGCGCCGCCCAGGAAGGCATCGTCTTCTCCTTCTGCTACGGAATCGGGATCATGGAACAGATGGGCATGCAGGTCGACCGCATCCACGCCGGCCTGGCCAACATGTTCCTGTCGCCGATCTTCCGCGACACCCTCGCCGGCACGTCCGGCGCGGTCATCGAGCTTTATGATACCGACGGCGCGGCCGGCGCCGCCCGAGGCGCCGGCATCGGCGCAGGTATCTACCGCAACGCCGCCGAGGCTTTCTCCACGCTGGAGCGCCTCGCCGTCATCGAACCGGCCCGGCAGGCGGATTATCAGGCCGCCTTTGAACGTTGGAAATCAGTATTAAATAATCAATAATCAAACACTATGTCTACCGCGTTTTTCCCTACCATCGGAAAGATCCCCTTCGAGGGCCCCGAAAGCAAGAACCCCCTGGCTTTCCATTATTATGAACCCGACCGCCTCGTGCTGGGCAAGAAAATGAAGGACTGGCTCCGTTTCGCCATGGCCTGGTGGCACACCCTGGGCCAGGCTTCCGGAGACCAGTTCGGCGGCCAGACCCGCAGCTACGCCTGGGACAAGGCCGAGTGCCCCTACGAGCGCGCCAAGGCCAAAGTCGACGCCGGTTTCGAGATCATGCAGAAGCTCGGCATCGAATACTTCTGCTTCCACGACATCGACCTGGTCGAGGATACCGACGACATCGCCGAGTATGAGGCCCGGATGAAGGACATCACCGACTATCTGCTGGTCAAGATGAAGGAAACCGGCATCAAGAACCTCTGGGGCACGGCCAACGTTTTCGGCCACAAGCGCTATATGAACGGCGCCGCCACCAACCCCGACTTCGACGTGGTGGCCCGCGCCGCCGTCCAGATCAAGAACGCCCTCGACGCCACCATCAAGCTCGGTGGCGAGAATTATGTGTTCTGGGGCGGCCGCGAAGGCTATATGAGCCTGCTCAACACGCAGATGCAGCGCGAGAAGAACCACCTGGCCAATATGCTCAAGGCGGCCCGCGACTATGCCCGCGCCAAGGGATTCAAGGGCACCTTCCTGATTGAACCCAAACCGATGGAACCCACCAAGCACCAGTATGACGTCGATACCGAAACCGTGATCGGCTTCCTCCGCGCCAACGGCCTGGACAAGGACTTCAAGGTGAACATCGAGGTCAACCACGCCACGCTGGCGGGCCATACCTTCGAACACGAACTGGCCGTCGCCGTGGACAACGGCCTGCTCGGCAGCGTCGACGCCAACCGCGGCGACGCCCAGAACGGCTGGGACACCGACCAGTTCCCGATCGACAACTTCGAACTCACGCTGGCCATGCTGCAGATCATCCGCAACGGCGGCCTGGCGCCCGGCGGCTCGAACTTCGACGCCAAACTGCGCCGCAACTCCACCGATCCGGAAGACATCTTCATCGCCCACATCAGCGCGATGGACGCCATGGCCCGTGCCCTGGTCAACGCCGCCGCGATCTGCGAAGAGTCGCCCATCCCCGCCATGCAGAAGGAGCGCTACGCTTCGTTCGACAGCGGCAAGGGCAAGGAATTCGAGGAAGGCAAACTCAGTCTCGAAGACCTCGTGGCCTATGCCAAGGCCAACGGCGAGCCGAAACAGATTTCCGGCAAGCAGGAGCTCTACGAAACCATCGTCGCCCTTTACTGCAAATAGCCGCCCATGAGCAAGTCCAGTCAACAAGGCAGCCCCTGGTACCTCATCAGCATCGTGCTGGTGGCGGTGCTGGGCGGCCTGCTTTTCGGATATGATACGGCCGTGATCTCCGGCGCGGAAAAGGGCCTGCAGGCCTTCTTCCAGAGCGCCGGCGACTTCACCTATACCGACGGTCTGCACGGCTTCACGACGTCGAGCGCCTTGATCGGCTGCGTGATCGGCGCCCTTCTCTCGGGCCTGCTGACCTCCCGGATCGGCCGGCGCAAGTCGCTGCTGATCGCAGGTATCCTCTTTTTCCTGAGCGCCCTGGGATCGTACGATCCGGAATTCCTGATCTTCCCCCACGGTGTCGCTTCCAAAGGCGTCCTTGTGGCGTTCATCCTTTACCGCATCCTGGGCGGCATCGGCGTAGGCCTGGCCTCGGCCATCTGCCCGATGTACATCGCGGAGGTGGCGCCGGCCAACCAGCGCGGCAAGCTCGTGTCGTGGAACCAGTTCGCCATCATCTTCGGCCAGCTGGTGGTCTATTTCGTGAACTTCCTCATCATCCAGTCGCACAAGAACGATCCGCAGATCGTGGAGTGGACCAATACCATTGGATGGCGCAACATGTTCGTCTCCGAAGCCTTCCCGGCCGGTCTCTTCTCGCTGCTCATCCTGCTGGTGCCCGAGTCGCCCCGCCACCTGGTGATGCGCGGTCTCGACAACGAGGCCTTCCGCATCCTCGCCCGCATCCATGGGGAGGAGAAAGCCCACAC
>JAEEGJ010007091.1_pt1 | contig 32698 bp, 29 predicted proteins | sample 8958761 | NCBI WGS metagenome assembly JAEEGJ01 (sample SAMN16246546, study PRJNA631951) | gut metagenome | biome: gut microbiome; feature: rumen; material: RS-attached | host: Bos | place: Iran: Karaj | collected 2018-10
CCACGGATTTTATGAATGCGGGCACTGCCGGGACCATCCTCACCTCGCCGCTGTCCAGCGTGATGTGGTACAGGTCCTGTGACCCAGTATTCGTGACATCGGTAAGCTTGCCTATGTGTGAGCCGTCAGCGCTGTTCACGGCTTCAAGGCCTATGAGATCCACCACGAAATACGAACCGTTCCTGCGCACTATCTCGTCTCTGTCCGCATAGACCGTGCGGTCTATATATCTGTGGGCATCCTCTATAGAATCCACTCCCTCCAGTTTGAGAAGGAGCATGTTCTTGTGTACGCGGGCCGACTCCACCTTAGTGGAAGAAGTCCCTGACGGATCCCAGAACACGCTGCGCAGCTTGTTGAGCGCGGAAGCGCTGTCCGCCCAGGGATAGACCTTGAGCTCGCCGTTGATCCCGTGTGTCGAGACGATCTTTCCGGCTTCCAGATATCTCTGCATGTAAATCCTCCGTTAAAGGAATGCGGGGCGTTCAAACCGCCCCGCAAAAGGATCTGAATCAGTCGATCTCCACCATCACATGGGCACCGCTCTTGACTGCGGCGGAACGTATGACGGTCCTGATAGCCTTGGCTATGCGGCCCTGTTTGCCGATCACTCGTCCTACATCGTCCTCTGCTACGTTGAGATGGTAGACCGTGATGCCTTCTTCATTGGGTTCATCGACAGTGACGCTGACGGAATCCTTGTCTTCGACAAGTCCCCTGGCCATCACTTCAAGAAGCTCTTTAAGATTCATTCGATAACTCCGTTTTTCTTGAGAAGCACGCGGACCGTCTCAGTGGGCTGAGCTCCGTTGGCCATCCACTGCTTGACTTTGTCTGCATCTACCTTGAATGCTGTGGGTTCTACTGTAGGATCGTATGTTCCGAGCTCCTCGATGAAGCGTCCGTCACGAGGTGAGCGGCTGTCCGCGACCACTACACGATAGAAAGGTGCCTTCTTAGCGCCCATTCTTCTGAGTCTGATCTTTACTGCCATTTTATTCACCTCCGAAATAATAATTGATTTATTCAAGCGGCGGGAGACCGCATTGAAAGCTTTTAGTTTCAGAACGGGAGATTGCCGCCGCCCTTACCAGTGTATTTGTCGAAGTTCATTCCTGCTAGATTTTTTCTTGCCTTGCGAAGCGACATTTTACCACCTTTTCCTGTGAACTTCTTCATCATTGACTGCATCTGCTCAAACTGCTTGAGCAGACGGTTAACGTCTTCCACCTTGGTTCCAGAACCTTTAGCAATACGTTTTTTGCGTGATGGATTTATGATTGATGGTTTTGCACGCTCAGCCTTGGTCATGGACGTTATCATAGCTTCTATCCTGCCTAGCTGGCTCTCATCGATATCTGCATCCTTGATCTTGTCACCAACACCAGGAAGCATTCCAAGTATAGATTTCATTGAACCCATACGCTTAATTTGCTTCATCTGGTCAAGGAGATCGTCCATATCGAACTTGTTCTCTTTAAATTTCTTTGTGAGCTTCTCAGCATCCTTCTGGCTCATAACATTCTCGGCTTTTTCAATAAGAGTGAGCACATCACCCATGCCGAGTATTCTCGAAGCCATTCTCTCAGGGTGGAACTGTTCAAAATCGTCAAGTTTTTCACCCATACCAACGAATTTAATCGGTTTACCGGTTACAGAGAGTACGGACAGAGCCGCACCACCTCTTGTATCTGAATCAAGCTTTGACATAAGCACACCAGTAATACCCACGGCATCGTCAAAAGCTTTGGCAACATTTACCGCATCCTGACCTGTCATCGCATCAACTACGAGCATTATTTCGTCAGGTTCAGTTTCCTTCTTGATGTTTACTAGTTCGTCCATGAGCGCTTCGTCTATATGAAGACGACCAGCTGTATCTATAATAAGTATGTCATGACCGTAGTCCTTTGCATAAGAAAGAGCTTTCTTTGCAATCACAACAGGGTCAGTCTGGCCCATTTCGAACACCTTTACATCAGCCTTTGCTCCAACTACCTGCAGCTGATTGATAGCGGCAGGACGATAAATATCACAGGCTGCCAGCAGAGGACGGTGGCCCTCTTTCTTAAGAAGTTTTGCAAGCTTTGCAGCATGAGTAGTCTTACCTGAACCCTGAAGTCCGCACATCATGATAACCGTAGGGGGCTTTGAAGCCATATTAATGCGAGCGTTGCTGTCTCCCATAAGGGAAACAAGCTCGTCATTTACTATCTTGATAACCTGCTGTGCAGGGGTAAGGCTTGCAAGAACCTCTTCACCGACTGCGCGCTCAGTAACATTCTTTACGAAGTCCTTTACGACCTTATAGCTTACGTCAGCCTCGAGAAGTGCAAGGCGCACCTCACGCATAGCCTCTTTAACATCTGACTCTGTGAGCTTTCCTCTTGATTTAAGCTTTTTAAAGACGTTGTTAAGTTTTTCGGAAAGTCCCTCGAATGCCATTGTCAAGCCTCCTGTTTATGTAATAGGAAAGGTGCTCAGAGCAGCTCCCTCACCTTTTTGATATCATTTGTTATTTCGTTTTTAATATCTTCGTCGGTTATTCGCTCCGCGGCGGATTCGATACGTCCGAAGCATTCACGCATTTTCCCGAGCCTTAATGCGAAGCCAAGTTTCTCCTCATAATTAAGGAGTATCTCCTCTGTACGCTTTATAATACTACGAACCGCCTGCCTTGTTATCTCAAGGGGCTGACCTATTTCCGCAAGAGAGAGATCCTCGCAGTAATACATCTCCATGATACTGCGCTGGTGGTCTGTAAGAAGGTCCCCATAACAGTCAAGGAGCATTACAAATTTAAGTTCTTTAGCCATTTTTCGCGTACCTCGCATAAGTGTAATGCAAAATCACTTTACACATTATACTACACTTCAGACGTTTTGTCAATAGGGAATCTGAATTTTTTCATATTTATCTTTATGGCGCCACTTTTTAAAGTAAATGCAACAGGAATGTTTGTTTTTTCATTGTGTTTAGAATGAAAAGTGATGGCTTGCATTTAGTCTGAAAATTAACCTTTATCTTTATATTCATTTTGAATTAAGCAGTTATGGACAGATATTAATATGGGCGGATAGTATCCGCCCAAAATCAATTATTCATCGTTTTGATAAGCAAGTTATTTCTGTTCGGACTAGGATATGACAGAATAAGTAAGCTTCAAAAAATCCACAACGCCGTTCTCATCAAAGTCAACTACCAAATATTGTCCCCTGATTACTTTATTCTGATCCACACCTTTTAAGTCTCCATAGATATAAGTATGCTTGTAAGGAGTAGCCATTGTCTGCATTTCATCAGGCATTCCAAGCAACTTTTCCACGTCTGCAATGGTAGAATTAAAAGGAACTATCCCATAAATATCACAGTCAGAACTGCTTATGGAAATACTATATATCACGCTTTCCTTTTCCTTACCTGTATAGCAGTTCTCAAGGGAAACCGCTGCCACTTCCGTACCATTATAGATAAGATTTGCATAACCGCTGCCCTCCTTGAGGCCATAGTCGCTTCTATCATAAAGCTCGTATTTCCAACCTTTTTCCAGATCGGAAAGAAGCAAAGGAAAGTCAAAATGCATATTATTTATGTTGATATTGCTACGAACCGCATCAACGTCAAAAGCTCCATTCTCAACAGTATACGGCTCTACTTTCGGAGGAAGCTCAACAGGTGTTTTATTTTTAGAATTACTTTCGCCAAGGCAGCTTACAAAAGCCACCATTACCACACAACAAAGAAGAAACAAATATATTCTTTTCATTTTCTCTCTCCTGATATTACGCTTTTTTACCTATTTTTTCGCCGTATTTCACCACTGTTTCTATACCCTCAGCAGAGTTCTTCAAAATATCCTCATCGGGAATGATACTGTCCTTTTCAAATAGCAGAACTATAGTTGAACCACCAAACTCAAACCGTCCCTTTTCCTCTCCTCTGCGGAAAGCTCCCTCACCATGAAGGTTAAGTATTCTGCCCACAAGCATAGCTCCCACCTCTATCTGAACTACATCGCCAAAGTTTTCGGTGTGGAGCACGGTATATTCGCGGCTGTTCCGCTTATATATATTATATCTTTCGAGAGCAATAGGGTTTACTGTATGCAACTCTCCTCGTATAAAAGTATTCCCGCTCTTCACACCACTGTCAATGTAGCAATAACGATGATAATCGTCCACCTCGAGTCGGAATATACAGCAGTATCCGCCACTGTAACGCTTTGAGAGGAATTCGTTGTCCAAAAGGTCAGAAATACGGTATCTCGAACCTTTTATACAGAAAAAACTCCTTCGGTTAATCTTATGTACGGTGAGCTTTGAATCACATGGACTGATAAGGTGCTCTGGAGTGTAGTCCACAGAGCGTTTCCCGGGCTTAATCCTGCGAGTAAAGAAATCATTATACGAGCGGAATCCACACATAACATACTGTGAAGTGTCAATACCGCTCTTTCTGATAAAGGGGTTTATAAGTACCTTTGACGCAGGAGAATCCATAAAGCAACCTGCAACACGTGATATCACGGGAGCTGTCAGTGTTTTCAGAAGAACTCTTCCGAGAACGCTGCCATATAACTTTTTTAGCAACTTATTCTGTTTTTCGTTTGATACTACGACCTGTCCTGTTCTCGTTTTTATCATATAAAGCTCCTTGTAGACAAATTACTGCTATCAAAGACGTGCGTTTGCGAGCATAAGCTTTATGCGGTTTTCCTGATTGACTCTTGTTGCGCCTGGATCATAATCTATAGCGACTATATTAGCATTAGGATTATCCTGCTTGATAGCTCTCGACATTCCCTTTGCCACGATATGATTTGGCAGACATCCAAAAGGCTGAGTACATATGATGTTCTCAACCCCTGACTTTGCAAGAGCCGCCATTTCTGCAGGAATAAGCCAACCTTCACCCATTACTACACCCTGATTTATGTACTTATCAGCAAGCTTTCTCAGATGTTCAAAATCATGAAGTGGCTCAAAAATGCCCTGTTCCTTCATTACTTTTATAAGTTCTTTCTGCTTTGAATATATAAGCTCATAACCTATCTTATTGAATATGGACTGTTTTGTGACGTGATCGTATATCTTGGCATCGTTAAATGTACCTGCAGCACAATACATTACGAACTCAAGAAGCGATGGTACAACTGGTTCACAGCCTTCAGAAATTAGGAAGTCCTCAAGATGATTGTTTGCAAGTGGGGAGTATTTTACATAAATCTCGCCGACTATGCCTACTCTTATCTTCTTTTCACCGCTCAAAGGTATCGAAGCAAAATCGTTCAATATATCCCTGTAGATTTTCTTGGTCTTAAGAAACATCTTACTGCCTTTCAGGAAGATGTTGCAAAGTCTCCTGTGCCATTTATCCAACATTTTCTTTGAATCGCCATTATTTATCTCATAGGCTCTGCACTTGTTATAACAGGTCATGAGAAGATCTCCATAAAGCACGGCATAGAGCATTTGCAGAAACATGGGTGCAGTTATCTTAAATGCACTGTCTTTTTCAAGTCCGCTGAAATTGAGAGACACAACAGGTATCTGTGGATAGTTCTTTGCAACCGCTTTTCTCAGCAGATGAATGTAGTTTGAAGCTCGGCAGCCACCTCCAGTTTGAGTTATCAACAGAGCAGTCTTGTCAGGATCGTATTTTCCGCTTTTCAGTGCATCCATGAACTGTCCGATAACCAGCAGTGCAGGATAGCAGGCATCATTATGGACATTTTTAAGTCCCTCATCAACTACTGCCCGTGAATCATTGCGGAGCAGCTCCAGCTTGTAGCCCTTTGCTTCAAATATGGATATAAGCATTTTAAAGTGTATAGGTAACATATCTGGAACGAGAATAGTATGCGTTTTTATCATATCCTCGGTAAATTTTGCATATTCGGGCACTTTTTATACCTCCGTTTTTATATGTAGGGAACGCCGTCCTTGGCATCCCGTATGCAAGCACTTGACCAGCACTCGAAAGCCGTAAAAACGAGCGCAAAGAATGCGCCCATTCGAGCATTATTTCTGTTCCATAGCAGCTACAAGACTTCTCAGTCTTATCCTTGCTGCTCCAAGGTTATTTATCTCGTCTATCTTAAGCTGCGTGTAAAGCTTTCCGCGGCTTTCAAGTATATGTCTCACCTCATCGCCTGTTACAGCATCAATTCCGCAGCCAAATGAAACAAGCTGTATAAGCTGCATATCTGGCTGAGTTGTGACATACTTCGCAGCACGATAAAGACGAGAATGATATGTCCACTGGTTAAGTACACCAAGCTTTGGAGTATCCGCAAGCCCTGCAATGCTGTCTTCGGTTATTACAGCCATTCCGAGACTCGATACCAGCTTATGAATACCGTGGTTTATCTCCTTGTCAATGTGGTACGGGCGGCCGGCAATAACGATTATCTTTCGTCCCTCTGCTCTTGCCTGATTAATTATCTCCATAGCTTTGCGTGTAACGCTGTTATGATAAGTCTCAAGGGCTTCATAAGCCTTGTCCACTGCTGCAGGTATCTTTCCATTGACATTATACTTTTTCAGAGCCTGTCCCATTACCTTTATGACGTTCTTCTTTATGTTAAGGTCAAGGTAGGGATGTATGAAATTATTGTCGTTAAGACGAGGATTGTTAGCTTTGAGAAGCTCGGGATAGTATGCAACTACAGGACAATTGAAGTGGTTGTCGCTTCCACCTTCATCGAGATTATAGCTCATACATGGGTAGAATATAAAATCCACACCTTTGTCAAGCAGGTTCTCTATATGTCCGTGGGTTAGCTTTGCAGGGTAGCAAACCGTATCCGAGGGAATGGTATGCTGTCCAAGATAGTACATATCACGTGAACTCTCGTCGGAAATAACAGTTCTGAAGCCTAATGTTGTGAACAGCATATGCCAGAAAGGCAACTGCTCGTAAAAGCCAAGTGCAAGAGGAAATCCTACAGTACCGCGATAACGTTTAGGCTGGTGTGTTTTCACAGTATTTAGTATGCTGTCGTATTTAAACTCATATAGATTCGGAACTGTATTCTTGTTTGCTGAACCGCTTCCCTTTTCGCAGCGGTTACCTGAAATGAAGCGCCTTCCCTGTCCGAAGCTGATGATATTAAGCTGACAGTGAGCAGTACATCCGCCGCAGTTTGCGGAACGTGATGTATATGTGAAGTTTTCAAGTTCATCTGCGGAAATGAGCTTTGACGGCTCATCATTTGCACGCTCCTTTGCGTAAAGAGCACAACCGAAAGCTCCCATAAGTCCTGAAATAGCAGGACGAATAACATTTCTGCCCAGTTCCTTCTCGAATGAGCGAAGAACCGCATCATTAAGAAAAGTTCCACCCTGAACGACTATATTCTTACCAAGGTCGTCAGGAGAATTTGCACGAATAACTTTATAAATAGCATTCTTAATAATAGACGATGACAGTCCTGCGGAAATATCCTCAACTGTAGCGCCATCCTTCTGAGCCTGTTTTACCGAGCTGTTCATGAATACTGTACAACGTGAACCGAGATCAACCGGATGCTCAGCAAAAAGTCCAAGGCGCGAAAACTCAGCAATATCATAACCGAGAGCCATTGCAAACGTCTGTATGAAAGAGCCGCAGCCCGAAGAACAAGCTTCGTTCAACATAATACTGTCTATGCTCTTGTTTTTTATCTTGAAACACTTTATGTCCTGTCCGCCGATGTCTATGATGAAATCAACATCAGGACAGAAGTAAGCAGCAGCCTTAAAGTGCGCGACTGTTTCAACTATTCCATGATCAACAGAAAGTCCTGCCTTTATGAGATCCTCGCCGTAACCTGTTACCGCCGATCCCTTTATGGTGATATTTGGATTCATTTCAGCATAGATTCGCCTTATCTGTTCGGCAATCTTGTCCAGCGGCTGGCCCTGATTAGAAGAATAATGGTTGTAAAGCATACGCCCTTCCTCGGTAATGAGTACAAGCTTAGTAGTTGTTGAACCTGCGTCAATTCCAAGATATGCGTTGCCATTATAGGTATGTATATCAGCATATTTAAGGTCAAACTTCCTGTGACGATCAATGAAGCCCTCATACTCAGCTTGCGAGCAGAAAAGAGGATCGCCTGTAACGATATTATCGGTAGTCTTTGCGTTCTGTATTTTATCAATTATATCCTCTATAGTGAAAGAGTCCTCGGCAGCAGCTGCATATATTGCGCAGCCGTATGCTACAAACACAGGAGCTTCCTGTGGAAATACAGCATGCTTTTCGTCAAGTCCGAGAGTTTTTACAAAAGCCTTTTTCAAACCGCTCAGGAAGAAAAGAGGTCCGCCAAGGAAAAGCACCTTTCCCTCGATAGTACGTCCCTGAGCAAGTCCTGAAACCGTCTGATCAACAACAGCCTGGAAGATACTAGCTGCAACATCCTCACGCCTTGCTCCCTGATTGAGAAGTGGCTGTATATCGGATTTAGCAAAAACTCCGCATCGCGAAGCAATGGGATATATCTTCTGTGCATGTAAAGATAATTCGTCAAGTTCATCGGCTGTGATACCGAGAAGAGTAGCCATCTGATCTATAAAAGCACCAGTACCACCTGCACAGGTTCCGTTCATACGCTGTTCAACACCACCTGTGAGGAATATTATCTTAGCATCCTCGCCGCCCAGCTCTATAACAGCATCTGCGTCAGGCTGCTTCTGCTTTACAGCTAGAAATGCAGCGTGAACTTCCTGTACAAATGGGATGCCTGCAGAATTGGCAAGTCCTAAACCTGCCGAGCCTGTTATGCAGACTGCGAACTCCTCGTCGGGATAGTCCGCCTGTATTATCTTTAACTGATCTGTAACAGTCTCCTTAACCTTTGAAAGGTGGCGCTGATATTTGGAGTAGAGTATCTCTCCGTCAGCGTCGGTAATAACCGTTTTTACGGTAGTCGAACCTACATCTATGCCGAGTGAATACTTGTTTGCCATTATGCACCTCAATAACAGAAGTAATATGCAGCGGATACCGATCCAAAACCGCCGCCATCTTTTAATTATATCATCTTTATATATAATTGTAAAGCAAATATTGTTCTTTGGTGTCAAAATATGTTGAATAAATTCCTAAATCATGATATAATAGCGTATAATCGGTACTTTTCAAGTATAGCACGAATGATATCCATTGTCAATTTGAAATTTTTTCTGTAATTTTGTAACGAAACGTGAATTATTGCAACTAATAAGTGAACGTTCAGAAAGGAGGCGGTGTCATGTCTTCAGATATGGAACAGTACTATAAAGAAAACGGCAGAAAGGTTTTTCTTTATCTCATGACGCTGTGCGGAAACGCTGATACCGCTGAGGAACTTACTCAGGAGACATTTTACCGTGCTTTACGTTCGGTGAGCAAGTTCAGAGGAGAAAGTTCAGTATATACGTGGCTGTGCAGCATTGCGCGAAAAACTTGGCTGGAGGAACTTCGCAAACGTAGAAAGAATACAGGCGAAGAGATAAATGAACTTGTTGAAGATACTTCTCCACGCCCTGATGAGGCAGCAGAAAGCTCAGACAACCGACTGCGACTACTGAAAAGGATACACTCACTGCCCGAAACAGAGAAGGAAATAGTACTTCTCCGTGCTACTCAGGAACTGAGTTTCCGTGAGATAGGGGAGATATTCAACAAGACTGAGAACTGGGCGCGAGTGACCTACTACCGTGCCAAGCAGAAACTGATGTAGGGGCGGATATTATCCGTCAAAAAACAAGGAGTGATATTATGAAATGCAATATTGTTAAAGACCTTTTACCGCTGTACTGCGACAAGCTGACTTCCGAGGACAGCAACGAAGAAATAGAGAAGCACCTTAGTGAGTGCGCTGACTGCAAGACCGTCTATGAGAGTATGAACAAAAAGGAAGATGTTATAAAAGTCCCAGATAAAGATGTAAAACCACTGAAAAAGGTAAAAAAGCGCACAAAGCTCAAAGTCATTGCGGCTATCCTCGGTACAGCCGCTGTGCTGTTCGGTGTATTTATGTTCGTGTTCTGGGGGGTTATACCCATTAGTTCGTATAAGCTAAACTATTCCGTAGATGCCTATGAAGTCAAGTCGTACACAGTAAAAAGCGATGTTCCCGACGAAAACGGTGAATATGGCTATGTATACCGCACCGAGTTCAATGATGACTTCTACCCTATTCCCGACGGAGTTAAAGTAAAAACAGAGAGACGCCTCACATTCGAGTTCTATGGAGATTGCAGCTGCACCAACGAGCGCTTTGATACAAAATATGATTATTACGTCAATGATGAAGGCATAAATGACATGAAAATACATGATCATTTATGGATATATCCCGTTGTTAAGCTGCCTTTTGATGACCGAGGCAAGTATCCTAATCAGTATTCAAAAGGATGTATTGCAAACGAGGGCAACACCCTTACTATCCATTACCGCGACAGGACCGAAACCATCGATCTGTATCAGCTCTATGATAAAATAAAAAATCAAAAATAACATTTTCGGACGGACTTTGTTCCGTCCTTTTTTGCGGAAATTTGTAAGCACAATATCGTTCGGCTCTAAAGGCTAACATAAAAGCTCTAATGACTAAAAAATTGTTGACATAAAATTCCGTAAGTGATATAATAAATTATATATGTATATTTGCGGCTGTATGCCGTATATGATATATAACAACACTTATTACGTGGAGATAATTAAATTGATAAAAACAGTTAACGGTTTAAAGATAAACTACGAGGAAAAGGGCGAAGGCGACCTGATCGTACTGCTCCACGGCTGGGGCAGCAATATAACCCTTTTTGCAAATATGATAGAGCTTCTGTCAAAGAAGTACAAAGTAGTTGCTATGGATATGCCCGGCTTTGGTAAGAGCGATGAGCCAAAGGAAGTATGGGACGTAAGTGCATACGTACAGTTCGTCATCGACTTTCTTAAAGACTATGACACAAAAGAAGTAATGCTTCTCGGTCACAGCTTCGGCGGACGTGTCATCATAAAAATGCACAGCCGCAATGATCTGCCTTTCAAAGTGACTAAGGTCATACTGGTGGACAGCGCAGGCATTATGCCGCCAAAATCAAATAAAAAGAGCTGGCGCACACGGTATTATAAAATGGGAAAGGCAGTCCTCTCCACAAAGATAGCACAAAAGCTCTTTCCTGATGCACTGGAAAACTTCCGCAAGAAGATGGGAAGCGCAGATTATGCTGCAGCTTCACCAATGATGAGACAGGTCATGGTTAAGGTGGTCAACGAAGACTTGGAACCATACCTGCCAAATATTAAAGCTCCCACACTGCTCGTATGGGGAGTGAACGATACTGCAACTCCACTCTCAGACGGTGAGAAAATGGAGAAGCTCATACCCGATGCAGGCCTTGTTAAGCTTGAAAACGCCGGACATTATTCCTTCCTTGAGCAGCAATTCACCTTCAACCGCGTGATGTGTAGCTTTATGAAGATAGAGGATTGAATATCTAAAAACGGCAATCAATCATCAAAGATAATCCTCCACGGACGCTCCATGCGCGTCCATATATTCAATTACTATATAAGCAATAGTTAGGAGACTATTAATGAATCTGATTTTATGGATAATTTATGCAGTCATTGCACTGACTGCAACCGTATTCCTCGGACTGAGGGAATTCCATATGTTGCAGCTCAATGGCTACAAAACGCCCGAGCATTCTTGGTGGATGAAGAAGAACGCAAAGAGATATATCCTGCCTGCAGTACTGTTTTTTGCACAGTTTCTGCTCAGACTTTTTCAAGCACACGATGGACTTGCAATAGCTCTTATCATAGTTCTATGCTTCTTCAACACCATAATAGCGCTTATCAACAAGCCAGGGAAAAAATTCAAGAAGCCTTTGGTCTACACTGCAAGAATGAAACGGATGATGATAACCTTCGGCATACTCATTGCAGCATTCTATGTAATCTCTATTCTTAACGGCAGATCATTTGCACAAATAGACACTGTTGATGGCGGTTATGAGAAAACATGCTGGTTCATAACGGCTCTGCCATATATACTGGTTGGCTCAGCGCTGTATCTCACACCGATACTTGTTCCCCTTTCAAACATCATCAACAAGCCTGTTGAAAAAGCAGTACAGAACTGGTATATCAACGATGCAAAGCGCATTCTTTCCGAATGCCCAACACTTCACAAGGTTGGTATCACAGGAAGCTACGGCAAAACCAGCATGAAGTTCTACCTTGACGAGCTTCTCAACTCACAGTACAACACGCTTAAAACTCCCGAAAGCTTTAACACCCCCATGGGTGTTACAATAACCATACGCCGTGATCTGAAGCCAACTCACGAATACTTCATATGTGAAATGGGCGCAAGAAGAGTTCACGAGATAAAGGAGCTCTGCGGTATCGCAGACCCTCACGACGGTATAATTACTTCTGTCGGTCCTCAGCATTTAGAGACATTCGGCTCTATCGAAAACGTAGTAAATACAAAGTTTGAGCTTGCCGATCATGTCAAAGCTAAAGGCGGCAGAATTTATCTCAACGGCGACAACGAGCTTATCCGCAAAAAGGCTCCCGAGTATCCAAATGCGGTGCTCTACGGCTTACAGGAGGGCAATCACTACCGCGCGACTGATATTTCAGTTTCTGACAAGGGTACGGAGTTCACAGTAACAGCTCCAGATGGTGAAACACAGCGCTTTTCAATGAAGCTTCTCGGCGAGCACAACGTTCAGAATGTACTCGGAGCTATCGCTTACGCTCATGGTACAGGAATAGCTCTTGACAAGCTAACTCTTCCAGTTAAACGAATAGCTGCAGTTCCTCACAGATTGCAACTTCTTGATAAGGGTGGAAATATGACCTTTATCGATGACGCTTACAATTCAAACCCCAACGGTTGCCGCGCAGCTCTCAGCGTTCTTGGCCTTTTCGATGCCTGTCGAATACTCGTTACTCCCGGTATGGTTGAGCTTGGCGAAAAACAGGAAGAACTCAATTTCGAGTTTGGTCAGGAGGCCGCAAAGGCCTGTGACCATATAGTACTCGTTGGTAAGAATCAGACTGTTCCAATCTATAATGGAATCAAGAACGCAGGTTACGATATGAACAATGTTTTCGTTGCAGACAGCCTCAATGAAGCTCTCTCCCACGTAAGTGCATATCAGTCTGACAAAAAGAAGATAGTTCTTCTTGAAAACGACTTACCTGATAATTATTAACTTTACAGGAGCTGATGCCCACATCAGCCCAATACAGATAATTACCTGACACAACGGAGCGATGTGGGCATCGCCCGCTACATCAGCTAAATAAAGGAGTAATCACAATGAAGATCAATCTTGCAGTTCTTTTCGGAGGAAGAAGCGTTGAGCACGAGGTATCAGTTATCTCAGCGGTTCAGGCTATGGCAAGCATAAACAAGGAAAAGTACAATATAATCCCTGTATATATGACCAAAAAGAGCGAATTCTGGACAGGTGAAAAACTCATGGATATAAACAGCTTCAAGGACATCCCTGCTCTCCTCAAAGAGTGTACCGAGTGCGTTTTTGTACGCAGTGAAGGTAAAGTACAGCTTATTCGCCAGAAGATGAAGAAGTTCGGCTCAAATGTTATTTCCGATATAGACGTTGCCTTCCCTATTGTTCACGGCACAAACGTTGAGGACGGTGCTTTGCAGGGCTATCTCCAGACTCTCGACCTCCCCTACGTAGGATGCGATGTGCTTGCATCCGCTGTAGGCATGGACAAATTCGTAATGAAGATACTCCTTAAGGATGCAGGCTTCCCCGTGCTGGACTGCTGCCGATTCTCCTCATATGAGATAAACGACATGGACAGAATGGTAGCAGAGGTGGAAAAGAAGTTCGGCTATCCAGTTATCGTAAAGCCCATAAATTTGGGTTCAAGCGTTGGTATCTCAAAGGGCAAGGACAGAGACAGTCTTATAAAGTCAATAGAAGAAGCTTTCGAGTTCGCTGACCGTATTCTTATCGAACCCTGCGTTGTACAGCTTAAAGAGATAAACTGCGCCGTAGCAGGCGACAGTGAGTCTGCAGAAGCTTCCGTATGTGAAGAGCCTGTACAGGCAAGTGGTGATGATATCCTCAGCTACGACCAGAAGTATGTAGGTGGCGGTAAAGGCGGCAGCAAGGGCATGGCAACCCTCAAGCGAAAGATACCTGCGGAGATAACTCCCGAGCAAGACGAATTCATTCGAAAAACAGCTGTTGACGCTTTCCGTTATCTCGGTCTCAACGGTGTTACACGTATAGACTTTATGATAGATATGGCTACAGCCAAAGTATACATCAACGAAATAAACACTATCCCAGGCTCTCTTGCATTCTATCTCTGGGAGCCAAAAGGAGTAAAATATACAGATCTTCTCGAAAAGCTCATACAACTTGCTCTCAAACGCTACAGACAGGCAGAAAAAATAAGCTATACCTTTGATACAAATATCCTTTCAATGGGAGGAAGCTTCGGCTCGAAGGGAAGCAAGTGCTGATCTCTGTATGACTATTAACTTATAAATCGTATTATGTTATTTGATCTTTATGAAAAGGGAATGTCACGTGAAGAACTTACACGAGAAGAGTTCACATACAAAAAAGGAAACTTAATAGCCATTCTTGGCTGTTCCGCAATCCTTTTTTCAATAATTCTGTTTTTGTTCGGTGTGTTTATACTTAATAAATATATCTGCTGTATATCTCTTACAGTTCTGATATTGTTACTTACACCTATCAATACAAGACGTATCAAAATCGACAACAAAAGCACTTTCGAAAAACTGAAGCTGAATATAGAAAAATACTTCAACAGAACGGCATCTGTTATTCTTGCCGTGATATGCCTTTTATCCCCTTTTATTTTCGATTTATTAGATGATGACCTTGAAATAAAAATTTTCTATGGTATATTATTCATTTTCATTTATCTAACTGCTGTGTTTCTCCTGAAAAATCTACTTTATATCCTGTTCAGGAAAAGAGCCGTCGAACGTCGAAGAGAACGCTGTACACTTGCAATAACTGCAAATTACATCGGCGAAGCAGTCAACCGTAAACTGCTTGATTCTTATGAACAGACCTCTGGTAAATTACATTCAGACAATTATATATATTCTGCCCTGTACAACCGCAATCAGTACCGTTATCTGTACAATGGCTCAGAATACTATATCTTCGATCACGGCGAGAATACAACAATTGATGATATAACCATATACATAGATCCAGCCGCCCCGGAATACTACTATGACGAAAACTGGAAAAAAAGGAAAGGATAAATCTACTTCCAATCGCCTAATAATAGACTAATCCTTGTTTATTTCACTGTTTGTTTCGCTCTAATTGGGATTTATGATACTGAGATTTATACTTAACCGAGAAAGTAAATTATAAGCTTAAATGCTTATACCAGCTTTTAAATATAATTCAAAATCAAGGAGGGTTTAAAATGACCGAAAAGGAAAAACAACAAGCAGGAGAACTCTACGACGCAAGTGACAGAGAACTGTTCACAGAAAGAGTAAAGGCAAGAAAACTCTGCGGAGAGTTCAATTCACTCGAATATAACGACTTTCAGAAGAAAGAAAGGGTTATTGATAGGATAGTAGCGCTCAAAGGCGATAATGTAACTATTGAAGCGGGATTCCTCTGCAATTACGGCTACAATATCGTTATCGGAAATAATTTCCATGCAGATGTAAACTGTATAATGATAGACAATGGCGAAATCACCTTTGGTGATAACGTTTATGTTGGTCCGAACTGTTGTTTCTGCACGTCTAAACGCCCACTTGATGCTGTAGAAAGAAATTCGGGTATGGAATACGCAAAGCCTATCAAGGTCGGCAGCAATGTTTGTTTCGGTAGCAATGTTACCGTTGCGGCAGGAATAACTATCGGCGACAACGTTGTGATAAAAACAGGAAGTGTTGTTACTAAGGATATTCCTTCTGACTGCATAGCTTCAGGAAATCCATGCCTTCCCACAAAAATAACCGAAAAAAGTACAGCTCATGAAGCTTCGAAAGCGCCAGAAGCAAAACCTGTGGAGGCGCCTATTGCGAAAACTCCAGAGCCAGCCGCTGAAAAACCCAGAACAAGACATCTAGAGGTACGCCGAGTTGACACTCCTCCACATAATAACGGCGGATTTCCAGATAAAAGGCGATGACATGAGGAAGACTGAACCATGAACACACTTCACTTCAAATATGCTGTTGAGATTGAAAAAACACGCTCTATAACCCAAGCTGCCGAAAATCTCTACATGGCTCAGCCCAATCTGAGCAAAGCTATAAAAGAACTGGAAAACACTCTAGGTATCACTATTTTCAGACGAACATCAAAGGGTGTCATCCCCACTGATCAGGGACTTAAATTCCTCGATTACGCTAAGCAGATACTAATTCAGATTGACAATATGGAGGCTATACACTCTCCAGACAAGCCTAAAAACAGCCGACTTCGCATATCCGTGCCAAGAACAGGCTACATATCAAAAGCTTTCTCAGAATACATTGCAGGTCTAAACGCTCCCGAGGATATGGAAATATTCTTCTGTGAGACCAATTCCCTCAGAACTATCGAAAATGTTCGTGAAAACGGCTATGATTTTGGAGTTATCCGCTTCAATGCTGCACATGAGAAGTATTTCACCGATTTCCTCGCTGAAAAGAATCTCGACAGCAAGCTACTGTGGGAGTTCGAAATGCTTGCAGTAATGTCCTCAGAACATCCTGCTGCAAACGCTGAGACAATAACCTATTCTGATCTTTCGTGTAGCTATACAGAACTAGGTCAAGGAGACGACGCAGTTCCTTACGTTTCAGGAGCTGTTGAGAAACTCTACGCCTCTAATCGCCCTGCAGACGTGCCTGTAAGAAAGGTATGCATGTACGACCGCGGAAGTGCTCTTGACTTCCTGTTGACTGTGCCACAGGCTTTCATGCTGGACTCTCCCATGCCTGCAAGTCTCTGTGGGAAATACGGTCTTGTTCAGCGCAAATGCTCTTTCCCCGACAATAACTTCAAAGACATGCTCATATACACCTCGGGACATAAGCTTTCGGACAACGAGTTAAAGCTAGTGAACCGCCTTTATGAAGTAAGAAACGAAAGTGCATTTGCAGAATACAAATAAACTGTATATGCAAAATCGTATGTGAATATTCTTATCAGGAATATGATTTATTGGTTGAAAAGTATAAATAAAAAGGGCAGCAAGTGCTGTCCTTTTCTTTTTAGTAAGCTTTCTGCGCCGTTTAACTGTATAATGCCAAGCATTGGATTGTCTATTTCATAACACAAATATCGATATTGGAATATCGATATTCCCCTGTTATATTTGTGCAACATCTGTTTTTTGTGATATAATATTGAATATATCAATGCAATGCCTGTATCATATGAAGTCAACGGCGACTAACATGAAAACTCCCGCATTGCAAATCTATCGCAAGGAAGGTATGGACAATGTTTGAAATTCTTGAAAAAAGAAGTCTGAACCCCACTGTTACCCTTATGCGTATAAACGCTCCCAAAGTAGCCAGAAAGGCGGAGCCGGGACAGTTCATTATACTTAGAACTGATGCTGACGGCGAGCGTATACCGCTCACTATCGCAGATTTCGATCGTGAAAGCGGATCTGTTACGATCATTTTCCAGATAGTTGGCGCTACCACAGAAAAACTCAATCACCTCAATGAAGGCGAATGTTTACAGGATTTTGTAGGACCTCTCGGCAGAGCAACAGAAACAGAAGGTCTCAAAAAGGTTGCTGTAGTCGGTGGTGGAGTTGGCTGCGCTATCGCTTATCCTGTAGCTAAGAAACTCCATGCCTTAGGCGTTGAGGTTCATTCGATAGTCGGATTCAGAACAAAAGACCTTGTTATACTCGAAGACGAGTTCAAAGATGCAAGCTCAAAGTTCGTTCTTATGAGCGACGACGGTTCTGTTGGCGAAAAAGGCCTTGTCACAGATGCTCTCAAGAAGCTCATCGACAGCGGCGAGAAGTACGATAGAGTTATTACTATCGGCCCTCTCATAATGATGAAGTTCGTATGCAAGCTCACAAAGGAATATGGCGTACCTACTGTTGCTTCTATGAACCCCATTATGATAGACGGAACTGGAATGTGTGGTGGTTGCCGTCTTACAGTCGGTGGTGAGACTAAGTTCGCATGCGTTGATGGTCCAGAGTTCGATGGACATCTTATCGACTTCGACGAGGCTATGGCCAGAGGTGCTATGTACAAGCCATTCGAGCGCCATGCTTACGAAGAAGCCTGCAATCTGTTCAAGGAGGTAAAATAAAATGCCGAACATGTCAGCTACAAGAAACGAGATGCCTGTACAGGCTCCCGAAGTAAGAAACAAGAATTTCAGCGAGGTCGCACTCGGCTATACCGAAGAACAGGCCATAGATGAAGCTAAACGCTGCTTAAACTGCAAAAACAAGCCTTGCACTACAGGATGTCCCGTTCAGATAGATATCCCTGCTTTTATTGCTCAGGTTGCTGAGGGCAATTTCGCAGAGGCTTACAAAATAATCACAAAGTCAAGCTCTCTCCCTGCTGTATGCGGAAGAGTATGTCCTCAAGAAACACAGTGCGAGAGCAAGTGCGTAAGAGGTATCAAGGGCGAGCCCGTAGCTATCGGACGACTTGAGCGCTTCGTTGCCGACTGGCATAACGCTCAGCCCGAGGCAGCTCCAGAAATACCAGCTAAGAATGGTCACAAAGCTGCAGTTATAGGTTCAGGTCCATCAGGTCTTGCCTGTGCTGGCGATCTTGCAAAGAAGGGCTATGATGTTACTATATTTGAAGCTCTCCACGTTGCAGGAGGAGTTCTTTCCTACGGTATCCCGGAATTCAGACTTCCAAAGTCAATTGTTCAGAAGGAGATAGGCGGTCTCAAGGCTCTCGGCGTTAAAGTTGAGACAAATACCGTTGTCGGCAAGACAATTTCCGTTGACGAACTCATGAAGGAAGAGGGCTTCGAAACCGTATTCATTGGTTCTGGTGCGGGTCTTCCAAGATTTATGAATATTCCCGGTGAGAATCTCAACGGAGTTTACTCAGCAAATGAGTTCCTTACACGTATAAACCTCATGAAAGCCTACAAAGAAGGTAGCGCTACTCCTATCAAGGCAGGCAGCAAGGCTGTTATAGTAGGAGGCGGAAACGTTGCAATGGACGCCGCTCGCTGCGCTAAGAGACTTGGTGCAGAGGTTTACATCGTATACAGACGTACAGAGGCAGAGCTTCCTGCTAGAGCAGAGGAAGTTGAACACGCAAAGGAAGAAGGAATCATCTTTAAGTTCCTCACAAATCCTGTTGAGATAGAAGCCACTGAAGACGGTTGGGTAAAGAGCATACACTGCCAGCAGATGGAGCTATCAGAGCCTGACGCTTCAGGCAGAGCAAAACCTATTCCGATAGAGGGCGCTTTCCTTGACATCGAAGCTGACTGCGTTATCATGTCTATCGGTACTTCACCAAATCCGCTTATCAAGTCCACAACAGCAGGTCTCGATACTCAGAAATGGGGCGGTATCATAGCCGATGAGGACGGTCTTACCTCAAAGGAAGGCGTTTACGCAGGCGGTGACGCCGTTACGGGAGCTGCTACAGTTATCCTTGCCATGGGAGCAGGCAAAAAGGCTGCTGCAGCTATGGACGAATATATGCAGAAAAAGTAATTCCTCTGAACGGAGGAACACTATGAACAAAAATATTACCTCTCAGACGCTGGCTCGGTTGCCTGTGTACTTCAATTACCTGAGATCGCTACCAGAGGAAAGAAAAAAGGGAAACATCTCCGCTACAGCTATTGCGGAAGCCCTAGGCCTCAATGATGTACAGGTACGAAAGGACCTCGCTTCCGTTAGCAATGGCGGCAGACCCAAAGTAGGATATGTCACCTCCGAGCTCATGAGTGATATAGGCAGATTTCTTGGCTTTGAGAACCGCGACGGCGTTGTTGTCGCAGGCATGGGCAACTTCGGCAGGGCTATGCTGGAATACAACGGATTTGAGGCTTACGGTTTTGATATAGTATGCGGTTTTGACTGCAACAGCGAGCGCGTGGGCCGCACCATAAACGGCAAACCCGTCCGCCATATTGACGAGCTAGAAAGCTTCTGCCAAAGCAGCGGTATTCATATCGGTATCATAACCGTGCCCGAGGAGGCTGCACAGGAGGTCTGCGACAGAATGGCAAAGGCAGGAATAAAATATATCCTTAACTTTGCCGCAATACATCTTAATGCGCCAAAAGGCGTTTCAGTACATAACGAGAATATCTCGCTCACTCTTGCAATGCTTGCAAGATGTAAAGGATAAAAATGAGCTGTTAAACCCTCAAAAAAATACGGTTGCCTCTTTAAATCATGATAATTTAAAGGGACAACCGTTATTTGTTTTTGAGACTTATTATTAACAGCCCCAGTTTTTATGTGCATTATTAAAAGAATCTGTTGCAGATAATTCCATTATACTCTATCTGGAACTGGCCTGATGACAAAATTTTATATGTATAGTAATTACCGTTACCTGCAACATGTGGCTGCATTCCACTATACCAAATAGCATAATTATAGCTCTGATTTGCATAAATAACAAGATTTCCATCTAACTGCATTGCAAGCATACAATTCGAATATTTTCCTGCTGGTGAGACAACAACCTTCTGGCTCTTGGTATCCCACCACCAATTACCAGGATATCCTGCACGGTTTCTAATTACAAGTGTTCCATTTGATAAAAGAAATAATCCCTTCTGACCAACATATGGCTTATCAGAGCCATTTTTTTGACTTATCAATATAGGCGTAGAAGCACTAGCATAGAACAGTAGATTTCCATTATTAAAATCAATTTTGTAAGATGACGCTCCCTTTGCAGGCATTCTGTCTCCAGGCCACCTGAAATCATCAGGTAGTCCATACTGATCAGCAGCATCTACAACTATAGCGTTATCTTTGAATGATAACACGTTGCCTGTGAGACCTGTTGCTGGTGTTGCAGCAATTACTGCTGCAAGTAATACACCAATAAGTTTTACTTTTTCCATTTTAAGACTCCTTTGGAATAGTATTGTTTAAATACTGTTTGTTTAGAAACGCTGAATATAAACACAACTTATATCAAACAACTATGCTATATATTATTTCCCTACAAACGTCAAGTGTTTTATACAATTGAGCAATATATGATAACATGTTTGAATAATACAAACTTATATCGCCTTGACGCACATAAATATACATCGTTCCTTTGACGCTTTATTAATTGTTTATTAATCAGCCTCCACTTATAGTAACGCTTTTTTTATGACAGGTGTAACAGATAATAAAAATTTTTTCTGTTTTCTTAATTAAGGCCGCAATAAACCTCGGCAAGCTGATCAGATATGCAGCATAACGGTATTTTTTCTCTCCCCGACGTTCCTCTTTATAGAAAATAATGCCGTGACTGATATAATTATCATCCACGGCATTACTGTTATTTGGTACTTATCTCAACTTTTACATCATCGCCTGAAATATCATATGATGCGCTAGCATTGATATCTGCTTTCATATCAAATGAAAAATCTTCGTGAGGAGCGAACTCGTCAACGCATGTAAGGTAGTATTTTGTACCAGAAGCATCGTCAGTCGAAGTAAGAATTAGTTTTTCGCCTTCTTTTGCAAGATTGAAAACTGTTGCTTCTTCATTCAGGCCTACCTGTTCGGTGATTTCAACGTCGATAGAGTTTTTGTTATTTCCATTCCACTCGATATCAAACGATTCATCGTTATTAAGCATACTTGAAAGTAACGACATATAACACGTTCCTTTGTTATCCTTATCGATCACTATCTGGAATAAAGTGTTTGCGAGAGCACCATATGCGTTGTCAGTCTTCTCGCCATTGAATTCTAAGGCTTCGCACTGCCATTTTCCAACGTAGTCAGACTTCTTGCTGCCACAGCCTGTAGAAACGAAAAGCATGCAAACGAGTGTGGTTGATAAGCTAATGATTATTTCATGGTATAAACCCTTCTAATAATCTCTAAAGAGTTGCTCAAACTCATTTCGAGTTTATATGAACCTCTTGTGTAATGCATTATATCATAAGCAAATCAAATTATCAAATTTTTGTACCAAAATATAAAAGCCTGTTTTCTCCTGTTTTGCGTCGTTTGTACACATCCAATTAGTGCTCTATAACAATTTTGCTTTTCCGTTAGTAAGAAAAAATATGTCTTGGCATTTGATATCGAATTGACATTATAATGGCTGAACCAATTCTGCAAACTTCAACAGCTATTGTTTTACAATTTTCCTAAAATTGTACTGGTCGTAAAAGATTTTTTCTATATTGCAATTTGCATCGAATTATGTTATTATATAAGGTAAGAAGTTGCGCCATGACGGTTCATGGCAAATATATCAACGTGCATTTTTCAGTGTACGAGTCAGGAGAATAATATGCCAAAAAGACAGGATATTAACAAGATCATGATAATCGGTTCGGGTCCTATCATCATCGGACAGGCGTGCGAATTTGACTATTCGGGTACTCAGGCTTGTAAAGCTCTCAGAAAACTCGGTTATGAAATAGTTCTCGTAAACTCAAACCCAGCTACTATCATGACAGATCCCGATGTTGCTGATATTACTTACATCGAGCCACTCAACCTCGAAAGACTTACTCAGATTATCGAAAAAGAACATCCTGACGCCCTCCTTCCTAACCTCGGCGGTCAATCTGGTCTAAATCTCTGTTCAGAGCTCGACAAGGCAGGCGTACTCAAACAGTACAACGTTAAGGTCATCGGCGTACAAGTTGACGCTATCGAGCGTGGCGAAGACCGTATTGAATTCAAGAACGCTATGAAGGCTCTCGGTATCGGTATGCCCAAAAGCGAAGTTGCTTACTCTGTCGACGAGGCTGTTAAGATAGCTGAAAAGCTTAAATATCCTGTAGTTCTCCGTCCTGCCTACACCATGGGCGGCGCAGGCGGCGGTATGGTATACAATGTTGATGAACTAAAAGTCGTTTGTGCAAGAGGTCTCCAAGCTTCTCTAGTTGGTCAGGTCCTCGTTGAAGAATGTATCTTCGGCTGGGAAGAGCTTGAACTCGAAGTTGTACGTGACGCAGAGAACAATAAGATAACTGTCTGCTTCATTGAGAACATCGACCCTATCGGCGTTCACACAGGCGATTCTTTCTGTTCCGCACCTATGCTCACTATTCCAGAGGACGTTCAGAAAGAACTCCAGGAGATGTCATACAGAATCATTGAGTCCATCGAAGTTATCGGTGGTTGCAACTGCCAGTTCGCACGTGACCCTGAGACGGGACGTATCGTGGTTATTGAAATCAACCCAAGAACCTCACGTTCTTCCGCTCTTGCTTCAAAAGCTACAGGCTTCCCGATTGCTCTCGTATCAGCTATGCTTGCCTGCGGTCTTACTCTTAAGGACATAGAATGCGGAAAGTATGGTACCCTTGACAAATATGTTCCCGACGGTGATTATATCGTTATCAAGTTCGCTCGCTGGGCATTCGAAAAGTTCAAGGGCGCAGAGGACAAGCTTGGCACTCAAATGAGAGCTGTAGGCGAAGTAATGAGCATCGGAAAGACTTATAAGGAAGCTTTCCAAAAGGCTATCCGTTCACTAGAAACAGGTCGTTATGGCCTTGGCTTTGCAAAGAACTTCAATAAAATGACTAAAGAGGAGCTCCTTTCACAGCTCCGCTTCCCAACTAGCGAGAGACAATTCGTAATGTATGAGGCTCTACGCAAGGGTGCTACAATAGATGAACTCTATGAGCTTACAAAGATAAAGAAGTACTTCATCGAGCAGATGAAGGAGCTTGTTGACGAGGAAGAATCTCTTCTCGCAATTAAAGGCGCTGTTCCTGCCGAAAACATACTCAGACAGGCTAAGCTTGACGGTTTTAGTGACCGTTATCTCAGCTCTCTCCTCGAAGTTACTGAGGAAGAGATAAGAAATGCACGTATTGGCTTCGGTATAAAGGAAGCATGGGAAGGCGTTCACGTAAGCGGTACAAAAGACGCTGCATACTACTATTCAACATATCACCTTGATGAGGACAAGAGCCCTGTAAATACAGACAAGCCGAAGATAATGATACTCGGTGGCGGTCCTAACAGAATCGGTCAGGGTATTGAATTCGACTACTGTTGTGTTCACGCTGCACTTGCTCTAAAGAAACTAGGCTTTGAGTCAATCATTGTAAACTGCAACCCTGAAACAGTTTCTACTGATTATGATACATCAGATAAACTCTATTTTGAACCGCTTACTCTCGAGGATGTTCTCGCTATCCACGAAAAGGAGAAGCCTGTAGGTGTTATCGCACAGTTCGGCGGCCAGACTCCTCTAAACCTTGCAAACGACCTCAAGAAATACGGCGTAAATATACTTGGCACAACTCCAGAGACCATTGACCTTGCAGAAGACAGAGATCACTTCCGCGCAATGATGGATAAGCTCGGCATTCCTATGCCTGAGGCAGGTATGGCTGTAAATGCTGACGAAGCTATCGCTATCGCTAACAAGATAGGCTATCCTGTAATGGTTCGTCCTTCATACGTACTTGGTGGACGCGGTATGGAAGTAGTTCACGACGACGAAATGATGAGAGTTTACATGAACGCAGCTGTTGGTGTAACTCCTGATAGACCTATCCTTATCGATCGTTTCCTCAACCACGCTACAGAGTGTGAGGCTGACGCTATATCTGACGGAACACACTGCTTCGTTCCTGCTGTTATGGAGCACATTGAGCTCGCAGGCGTACATTCAGGTGACTCCGCTTGTATACTTCCCTCAAAGAACCTGACAGAAAAGCAGGTGGCTACTATCAAGGAATACACAAAGAAGATAGCTGTAGAAATGAATGTATGCGGTCTTATGAATATGCAATACGCTATCGAAGGCGATACAGTATATGTACTCGAAGCTAATCCTCGTGCGTCTAGAACAGTTCCGCTTGTATCAAAGGTTTGTGATATTAACATGGTAAAAATAGCTACTGATATCATCACATCTTCAATAACAGGCAGACCATCACCAGTTCCTGAACTTCACGACAAGCAGATAGGTCACTACGGAGTTAAAGAAGCTGTATTCCCATTCAATATGTTCCAGGAAGTAGATCCTCTCCTTGGACCCGAAATGCGTTCAACAGGAGAAGTTCTTGGTATTTCACCTTCATTTGGCGAGGCTTACTACAAGGCTCAGGAAGCTACTAAGAACAAGCTCCCACTGGAGGGAACAGTTCTCCTCAGCGTATGTGACAGAGACAAGCCAGAGCTTATTGATATAGCAAAGTCCTTCAACGAACTTGGTTTCCACATCATTGCTACAGGCAAAAGCTATGAAATGATAAAGGAGGCAGGTATCCCCTGCGACAAGATTTTCAAGATTTATGAAGGACGTCCGAATATCGCAGACGAGATTGCCAACGGTGAGATACAGATGATAATCAATACTCCTGCAGGCAAGACCAGCGCTCACGATGACAGTTACATCCGTAAGGCTGCTATCAAACATAGAGTTCCTTACATGACAACAATGGCTGCCGCAAAGGCAAGCGCAGAGGGTATAAAAGCTATCAAGCACAATACCCACCTCGGTGTTAAGTCTCTCCAGGCTCATCACGCTGATATCAAGTAAATAAATCTGCTTCTTTTGAAGCGAATTTCAGCTAGTCAAAAAAGCCCCTTTGTTCACTGAACAAAGGGGTTGATTTTTTAGATTATCAAGCAAAAAAGAAATTAGGAAGCGAAAAACGGATTAATATGGTATAAATCAGTGATGGAATGGTGTACAGATATCTTTTATACACAATTGCAATTTTGCTTGACGTTATGACCGTTTTATGATACGATAATATCAACAGAGAATGCTAAATTCCCACAATGTCCTTACAGGAGGCATTAATATGAAAACAGGCCCCATTATAATGGATGAAATGCCTGAAAAGGCTCACAAAAAGATACATAATGTAAGCTTCACTTTTTTAGCACTCGTTGTCGGAGTGGTATTGTTTTTTATCAGTCAGACGGTTTTCGCTTTATTTGCTCTAGATGATGAAGATAGTCCTACAATATTCGGGAGCGATGAGACCTTTTCGGAAGTGACGCTTGATAAATTCTTGGGTCACGATTACTGCGGCACGTTCTATATATGGCTCTCTGTGGAAAGTAATTACGGAACCGTGGAAAACTATGAATCCGCAAAAAATGTGAAAACTCTGAGGGGCCTTGCGGACAATGTAATCATTACAGCCACACCCATAATTTTTTTCGTTTGCGTATTTATTGCGTTCCGAAAAGCTGATAAGAAGCGTTTTTTCGCCCAAAACGGTTGGCAGTTGCTAATGACATCAGGTATCGCCCTTCTAATAAAAGGGATATGGACGGTGATAAAACATATATACATGATGAATGCAGAGCAGCAATACGTCACGGGGATATTCGAAAACAGAAGATACTACTGTCAAGTTTATCAGATTTTCGGCATACCAACGCTCATCATAATGACGGCGCTCATCACAAGACAACACTCGCTGAATGTACAGAAAAAAGACACGACTGCGAACTCAAAAGTGTTGAAAGTATTTGCTGCGCTCGTGGGCACCGTATCATGCGCTTTTATGCTGATTCGCCTTATCACGAGAGTATATGAGATAATCAGTTGCAAGACACACGACGCGATGTTGCCGTTTTACAGTGAGCTGCTCACCTTGCCGAGAGATCTTGCCGAATCGCCGGAAATATACCGTAGTCTGCTCATATTCAGGCTTCTGAAAGATTTGCCGGTGTTCATAGCAGCTTCCATGACCGTGATACTGCTCATAAGGATTATGCTCTCATCGGCGCGAAACGAAATAAACACCACGCAGAATATGAAACGTTTCAATATCAGTATGTTCACACTGTTCATTTCCTCGCTGATATTCAATATTATGGGGCTGCACGAGGTCAATGTGCTGAACGAGCATTTCAGTGGGATATATGGCTCAGTCGTATACACGATTGGCTTGCGGGCTTTATGTGATCCTGCGTTGTATGTTGTGATATTGTGGTTTGTCAAGACGTTTGTAAGCATAGCTGGGAACGTTGAACGACAAGAACAGATATAATTGGTTTCTCATTTCTTTCTTATGAAGATTAACATGTGCTAGCTTAATGTTCTTAAATTCATAGAGTATGAACATCCTGCACTAAGGCTTGTCGAGCATTTAACCAAGCAAGCTGAGATTTATAATACTATCGAAGTAATATTGTCGACATGTCATTTTAATCCGAGAATCTATGTTACATTGAAAAAGTCCAGCTTATCGCTGGACTTTTTTGACAGGCTGAAATCCGCCTCTTTTAAATCGTATTTTTTACTAACTAATTGTGCAAAAATTTGCACCTTTTTCTAATTATCTTAAACACTAACTCTGTTATTGTCTGCCAACATTTCTTCAAAGGTATTTACACTGAAAACAAAAATGTTGTAATCATAGAATTTACCAAAGAATAACCGACTCTTATATTCATGTGTCATATAACATTTTCTTCCGTCAGAGAGCTGAAATATTGCTCTGTTTCCGTCGAATTTGGCTCCTATAAACTCTGTAAACTCTCTCAGGTCTCTTGACAAAACAACCTGTTCATATTCGCCATTTTCATTTTTCACAGTACGCAGAACTTCATATTTGCTATCATTGTTGACTCTTATTATTTCAACAATGTCGCCCGGTTTTGTATATCTATCTCTGATAAGCCAGTATTCGCTGTATTTAAAAGGCGACAAAACGATTAATACTACAACTACTATTACAATGATTATTTTTTTCTTTGCTTTTAATCTTGTTTTCGTAGTCTTCTACCCTTCAAACTCTCTCCGAACAACCTTGCTGTTACGCTATATACATACCTCTATCTGAGCATGTCAATGCTTTCGACTATTAGATTGTACCACTGATTGGTATACAATAAAAAGCCATAAAGTAATCAACACCCTTTATGGCTTTTTATTTTACTTCTTCTTATTCTGCTCCTTGAGGAGGTCTCTGATCTCTGTAAGGAGAACTTCTTCCTTCGGAGGCTCAGCCGGCTTTTCCTCTTCCTTCTTCTTGCCTACACTCATTGCCTTGTTTACTGCCTTGAGTAAGCAGAAAAGAATGATTGCGATAATGAGGAAATTAAGTACAGCAGAAATGAATGCACCATAGTTGAAATCAACGCCTGCAATAGTAAACTTGCCGCCTACGAGCTGCATAACACCGTTTTCATCCTTCTCAGCACCGCCTGTGATAGCTGCAATAAGAGGAGTAATAAAGTTATCTGTAAGCGCGCTTACGATACTTCCGAATGCAGCACCGATGATAACACCGATAGCCATGTCCATTACGTTGCCTTTGAGTGCGAATTCTTTGAATTCCTTCAAAAACTTCTTCATTTTTTACAACATCTCCTTGATAAGATATAAAATTGATTTATTAAATTTCCGGCAAGCCGGGAATTTCCACAGTATTCCTTGCGGTCTTTTTTGCTTTCATCTCTTCAGGAAGCTCAATCGCATCTATTTCGTCATTATAGGTTTTTGCTTTCCTTGGCATTGCCTGAACTGCTTTGTCAGCCTGTGCCATCATGGAACCTCTGCGTTGATTAGCCTTTGCAGCTTCAAGATCTTCTGCGTTAGCCTGCATAGTTCCACCCATTATATCCCTTGCTTTGACCTTTTCATTAGCTCTCAGGTCAGAGGCGTCAACAGACTTGGTCGAACCCATATAATTAAGGTGAAGGGCTTCCTGATTGGCTTTCAGATCGTTGGCATTTACAGTATCAGCTGATTTCATATAAAACTTGTTAAACTTTGCGGATTCATTCTTTTTCAGAGCACTTGCATCAACAAGAGGAGTATCATTCATGTACGGATTGCCTTTCTTTTCGAAGCGCTTCATGCCGTCTATCTCATCACCACGCTTACCAAAGAAGTCGTCGGTATCCATTTCTGCGTGTTCTGTAGCCTTACCGCCATCAAAGAATTCCCAAAAGTCGTCTGGAACTTCAACCTTTTCCTTATCCTCCACTGGAGGAGGTACAGGCTGAGACTGCGCTAACTGATTTGCAGGTATAGCACCCATATTCGGAACTGCCTGCATACCTGCCTGAGTAGCTACGCCCTCTGGCATTTCGCCCATCTGAGGCTGATACATCATTGGCTGTCCATATACAGGCATACCATTCTGGTCGTAACCTATTATCTGAGGCTGATACATCACAGGCTGTCCGTAAACAGGCATACCATTCTGATCATAGCCGATAAGTTGAGGTTGATACATCACAGGTTGTCCAAAAAGCGGTTGACCATTCTGATCGTAACCTATTAGCTGTGGCTGTGCAAGCATAACTGGCTGACCGTACATAGGCATACCGCCCATTTGCTGTGCACCCTGAGGTGCAGGAATGCCCTGCATAGCTCCCTGAGGTGCAGGAATGCCCTGCATAGCTCCCTGAGGTGCAGGTACTCCCTGCATAGCTCCCTGAGGTGCAGGTACTCCCTGCATCATTCCCTGAGCCGCTGGAATACCCTGCATAGTGCCCTGGGGTGCAGGTACTCCCTGCATTAAGCCCTGTGGCCTAAATACACCTGCAGCGTTCTGCATCTGTGCCTGCCTAACAGCCTTAGACTGCTCGGGCAATGTAACTCGACCCGTATCCAACTTGGGGATAAAAGGCTCGTCTATATCGTCAAAGCTGCTGAAATCGAACTCTTCATCTGAATCATTGAGTTCAGCGGCGGTATAAAGGTCTGAAGAGGAGTCCCTCGATGATGTGTCGCTTATAGTGAAAGTGCTGCTGCCGAGGGTAAATCCGCCTGTTGCAGGATCGTCTTCAGAATGATATCCGCCCATATCTACCTGTTCAATGTTAATATCCTGCGGATTTTCAAGGTTAACTCCGCACTTAACGCAGAACCTGAAACCCGTATCGTTATTTGTTCCGCACTGTGGACATTTCATAAACATCACTCCTTAAGGCGAAAATACAGAAAACCGCAGAGCCGAAATCATAAGCAGAACGTGCTGTTGCAACGCCGTTCCCCCTAATACAGCTCTGCCAATACATACTTTCACAAGTATATTATAACATTAAGATAACGTATTTTCAAGTAGTTTAATAAAAAATTGTGCAATACGGTACTAAATCGGGCCGGCTTTTTGTACAGAATAACGCTATATACACGATTTATAAATATTTTCCACTCATAAGCATGATAGTGCATAGTCAAGTAGCCTCCTCCCCATTAGTAAAATACCACAGTTAATGTAGCTCTATTGTTATTCATATACCGCGATTTTACAAATATAACTCCTAACCCCTATATTTTCACAGAGAAATATGTTATAATATAAAAAACATTCCGATATTCGAAAAAGAGATAAAAAAGAACAAAAGTTTAAAACGAATAGCTGTATTGTGACAGCGGATTGGAGCAGACATATGTCTAAGAAAAGAATAAGCAAAGAGAAAAGTATCAGGCACGCTAAGACCACTACCGAAGTTATTATCAGCCTTGTGCTTCTCGGCACATGCGGATTTTTTGCAAAGAGTGCTTTCACCGACGTTACAAAGGTAGAGCAGTCTTCCTTTTATGATAACAAGGATATAGCATCGACAGATACAACTGCAACCACTCCCCCAGACCCTAATCAGATTATATACGAGACAAGACTGGTTGAAAGTAAATCTAAGTTTTACGGAGACCTTATCCTTATCAACAGAGACCATGAATACTTCTCATCACACAATGAAGATCTAGTAAGCATTTACAAAATGAATCTAGAGAATAATTGCACCTGCTTTACTACTGTTGATGAAACTTATTCTATACTAAAACAAGTCTATGTTCCTATGGTAAATATGATACAGGACTTCTACGACCAAACTAATAACGATACACTTAACATCATCGGTTCATATCGCACTAACGACTTCCAGCGTCAGCTCTATGAAAATGATCTTGAAAATACAGGCAAGGATGACTCTGATAGAGTAGCACCTCCAGGATGCAGCGAGCATGAATCTGGGCTTGCATTCGACTTTTCTGAAACTGTAAACAATGATTACGATGGCACTGGCGATTTCAAGATAATCAACGACAACTGCTACAAATATGGATTTATAGTTCGCTATACTAAAGATAAAGAAAGTATTACAAAGTTCAGGGATGAACCATGGCATTTCCGATATGTAGGAATCCCTCACGCTTACTATATGCACTCTAAAAATCTATGCCTTGAGGAATATATTGATCTTATCAGAGAGCACCCATATGATGGCGAACACCTTGAGTTTTCTTATGATACTAGCGAATATGAGGTTTATTTCGTTCCCTCAGACGATGGTGCAGAAAACACCAGTGTTCCTGTTCCAAACGGTGTAAGATACGATATTTCTGGTAATAACGTAGATGGCTTCATAGTCACCGTATATAAAGGCCAGAAACCGCTTGTGGATGAAGTCCCCACAAAGTCTTTCGAAGAAGCACCCGAGCTTACAAGCGCGAGCGAAGAAGAAGAGGCTCAAGAAATATACGAAGAAAATGAATAAATAATTAACGGACAGATATGTAGTTTCATATCTGTCTTCTTTTTCACTCAAAATTGTTGCTGTTGCATAGTTTTTAACCAAACAGGTTGATAAGAAAATATAAAAAGCAGATTTTACTATTCTATATGCATAAATCTCGAGATATTGCTGTTTTTTGCCTGCATGCGGAACTTTCCTGATAATTAGATATTATTAATTCTTAACACAGAAGCATTATACTAAGTTAGCGATTCGCCTGTACAAGGCGAAATTCTGCAATTTGTCCTACCACTTTTAAAAATTTGACAATCCAGCTCCTTTCATGTTATAATGCATTTGTCAAGAGGTTCATATGACTGCCAGAGAGGTTGCGTTGAACTTCATAAAAATGACTGCCATGATTTAGGAGGGTTTATTTATGAAAAAAGTATTATGTTTAACAACTGCACTCATTTGTTGCACAACTGTTCTTGCAAGCTGCAATTACAAATTCAAGGTATTTAAGAATTACGACTCTGACGGAAAGACTTCAGAAAAAAACGTATCCGACTATATTGGTAAGTGGGAATGCAGCGAGATTGAAATGGACGGAGAAAAATCCGACACACTATGGGGCGCAGATGTATCTACACTGTATCAGATTGAACTTTCAGAAGGTAATAAGGGTACATTTTTCTCGTTCCTTACAACTCTTATTCAACCTGAGCCACTTGACCTCACATGGGAGGAAAAAGGCAACGGAGAGATCGTAGTGAATATCGACCAATCAGAAGATCCTATCACAATGACTTATAAAAACGGCAGAATGTTAATCGACGAGAGCAGCGAATATTCAAGCTTCATAGCATATCTTGACAAGGTTGACAAGTTCACACCTATCTCTGAGGATACAGAAATGTCATTCAACTTTTCGACAGATTCGGAAGCTTCTTTCAACTTCTCTGACGATGATGAATTCGATTTTGAAACAGAACCCACAACAGAAAAACACTTGAATATCTACTAATTGCTTTTTGGATATGTATTACGAGAATGCGGCAGACAAAACTGCCGCATTCCCTTTTTATGATCAGAAATTTTT
>JAEEGJ010007092.1_pt1 | contig 32688 bp, 27 predicted proteins | sample 8958761 | NCBI WGS metagenome assembly JAEEGJ01 (sample SAMN16246546, study PRJNA631951) | gut metagenome | biome: gut microbiome; feature: rumen; material: RS-attached | host: Bos | place: Iran: Karaj | collected 2018-10
CGAACAGATGCCATCCCACGACATTCTGTATCTCATCGAGGAAAAGGTACTGAAAGTCGCCGTATATCTTATACAGAATCTCCAGCACGTCGTTCAGCTGGTCTGCCTTGAGGTCAACCAACCGTTCATCATCGAAGTCAGCGTATGCAAACTTCAGGCTGTGATTGTGCATAGCCTGATAGCAAAGCGTTGACTTACCGCTTCGCCTGACACCAATGACTACCTGTGCCTGAGTGCTTTTAATGTCAATCAGACTCTCTTCACGCCGCTGGCATAATGCCTCTTCAGCTCTGCCTTCCATTTCCTCCTGCTGGTCAGTGAGGATGAATTCCAATGTCCTTTTGTCAACCATAATGATGAAATTTTGGGTGCAAAGATACGAAGAAGAAACGTAAAACGCGATATTTTACATAAAAACATAGCATCAGAATACGATATTTTACAAGAAATGGCGTTTTAGAACGCGATATTTTACATAATAACGCTGCAATTTGTAGTTTTTTCTGTAACATCACTCTTTTTTGTCGTTTTTTTCTTCATTGGGCGTTGTATATAGCGTGATGTCCTTAATAAGTAGTTCCTACTTTTATCATCACTTTACTAATTCGTTTGCAAAAACAGACAAAATACGTCAATTATCGCGAATCCATCAGTTCACCCTGCAAAGATAGTGTTTTTTCTTAATCATGTATCATATCCCCACTTTTTTTTGCAAAAAAAAGAGCCAGCCCTCATATTTCCGAAGTCTGACCCTATATTTTCTTGTCCCCCTTCCGTTTCTAATATGTTGGAACATTATTTATAGTCCCCACCCCTCTCCCCTGATAAAAGAGCATTGCAAGCACATTTATCAGCCCAAAAGCGGTGTCCATCACTATTGCATAGAGATGGGATTGTCTATTATCCCCCGTGATGATGGAGAATCAAGACCTTCGTCCTGTGCTAACCACCCAGACCTACGTCCTTGCTTCTCCATCATCACTCCCCCACCCACCCGTAAGAAAAGCGGTTGGAACATTTCTTAATCCAGGGGCTCCGTGCCCCTTGAACCCCCGGTGTGTTTTCAATAGTATAAAGATTATAGGTTCGCTCGGCTTTGCCGCTTTTACCAAGCGCAGCGACTAAAAGAACAATTATATAAGGCCTCAATACACTAGCACGGCATCCCTCCACCTCAGTGAACCCCTTCTCAAGGGGTGGCGACAGCCAGGATGTAAAAAACCAAGATTCACCCCGCAGGGGCACAGGCTCTGTGAATCTTACTAAAATCTTTGCGGAGGGCGGTTTTCCCCCGAAGCAAATTAAGCCTCCCAATATAGGGGGAGGTTTGGTGGGGGTGGATGTTTCTTTGCTTCTTTCTTTGCGCCAAAGAAAGTAAGGAATCTGGGGTTTGGGGACCGGCCCCCAATAATCAAAAAAAGGGAGAAAGCCCTCTTTCAAAAGCCTTCTCCCAATTCCTCAGGAATGGGCCTAGTCTTTATCTAGACCTTCCCCCCCATCACCTCCCGGCGTCTCCGGGTCACCACCACTCTGGCCATCACCGCCACCGCTATTGCCGCTCTGCGAACCACCCTGGCTCTGCTCAGAGCCCGAGCCCGAACCTGAGCCACCGCCATTAGCCGTATACATGCTCTGGCTCTCCTCACTCTTCGGATTCAAATAAACCCTATTTGAATTAATCCCACCATAGCTATCCGCACTCGCCTTCATCGCCGCATACGTCCGATAATCATCCAGTATCTCACTGACCACCACCAGCTTCTGCGTACTCACCAAGGTATCGCCAGATACCTTATCCCTCGAATGCACCCACGCCGCACCGGCGTTCTCCAGCGCCACGCTCATCCCCAGCTTACCGCTGACAGTCGTAAAGCCCTCTGCGCCAACAGAATCCCACAGCTCCGTCTCGTCATCCACACTCAGTATCACCTTCCTCGCCGTCATCGTCGCGCGAGGCATCCCCTGAGCATCCACAAACTGGCTGCCAGAGAAGAACGTCAACTGATCACCCTCTTCCCAGGCCTCGTTCTCCGCAATCAGCGCCAGCGACAGATCCGACACCGTCGTATTCTCGTCGATCACCAGATCGCCCAGCGCCAGGTCACTCACCAGCACCCCGCTGCCATTCAGCGCCATGCCAATCGGCTGCAGACTACCCACCGTAAACGTATAGTCCGCCAGCACACAACAACCCGCCACGCGCATACCCTTCGTAATATACACCGGGTTACTGAAGTTCACACCCACGTACTGGTTAAAGTCACTCACGCCGGAGCCCTTTCCCTCGAACGCCTGCTTCAGCTTCCCCGCATACAGACGATAGTTCGCACTCGCGTTCGCAATGCGGCATCTTACCTCCGCCTGTCCCTGCGAACGCTTATTACTCTTGCGTCCAGCCTTCGCCATCACGGTTCCATTCGCCGTCTGACGAAACACCACGCCCTTACCAAGCTTACCACTAAGCTCTTCCAACAATACACTACTAACTTTAGACATAATTAAATCTCCTATTCTTTTGTTTGTTAATAAAAATGTTGTTAATAAAAATAATATTTTTCTCTTTTCACCCCGCGTTGCTGGATGTCCGAGACCATCCATCGACGCTTCCCACCCACCCGTAAAAGGTGGCCTTCCCCCGCCTCAATGAGCCCCTTCACAAGGGGCGGCGCCAGCAGGGATGTAAACACTCAAGGTTCGCCCGTAGGGCACAGGCTTCGCGAACCTTACCAAAACCTTGACGGAGGGCGGTTTTCCCCCGTAGTCAATTAAGCCCCTGCCCTGGAGAGGGCTAAGGGGTTTGGGGATAAGGTTGAAGCCCCTTCTTACGGGACTCGAGCTCTGCTCGCTTGCTACCGCAGGGACGCAAGAAGAAGGGGTTGGGGTTGTTGAGATACCTGCAGGGCTTGCCCTGCATTAAACCCTCCTGACTCTCAGGACCACCACCAGCCCTATCAGTGCAACGATGATCCAGAAGATCCTCTTCAGTATAGACTGCAAAGCGCTTCGGCCGCTTTGACCATTCGTAGCAGGACTCCTGATATTTACAGAGTCCCTACGTTCCACATACACCGTATCAACGCGAACCTCGGTCTTGGTCACAACCGCCGCTCGGTTATCGCGGCTAGAAATCCGCTCTCGATCCCTGACGACACTCTGAAACAAGGTGTCCCCTTCAGCGCCCAGCTGAATCGTAACCGTCATTACCTCCCTGACGGTATCCCGTACCGCCTCCATCGTGCCAACGACGACCGAGTCCCTCGTCTCGTGACCGTGAACCACGAACCGCTCACCCCTCACCACCCTACTGCTACTACACCCTAATACGATGAGGGCAACCACTCCGGTAGCACACGTTTTCTTTAAAAACAGCCAATTCATCTTTCAAATCCTTTACTTCATTAGTCAATTCATCAACACGTTTCTCCAGCGGCCTTACGATGTTCTTCGTAAACTCATCCACGTACATCATGGCCAACTCCATGTAGCGTTTCTCGGTCTCAGCCTGTTTGGCCTTAGCCTCAGCCTCCAGGTTCTTCACCTCCTGCCTATGCTTCCTCCGGTCCAAAAACCAAGTCACCCACCCACTCACCATCCCGATCACCGCCAGAATGATGCCACTCAAATCATTCGCATTCATACTCCTTACCTCCTATATTTAAATTAATAATCTGTCAGTTGTTTCATATCCAGTGCGCTCAGCTTCTGATATCCGGACTTGCCCCAGATTTTTTTAATAATCTCCTTGCGGTTGGGGCCCTGACGTTTATACGATACGTGGATCCAACGGGGCTCGATACTGCCAGTAGGAACATCCTCCAACAAAAGCTGGTCGTAAACACCCAACTTAACAATAATCTTCGCGATTTCCAGATTCTCCAGCCCCAGATCACTACCAGTCAGACCAACAGCCTGAATATCGGCAGCTTCTCCTTTGACGTGTTGGCTGTTTGTCGCGCCTTTTACATAACTATTATGAATAGGGCAACGAAAGCCGCTTGTTACGCGAATCGGCTTATTGTAAGCGCGGCGTACAGGGTCAAGCACATTGTTAACCAACGCCTCAACGTTATCTTCAATGCCGTAGGCCAACTGTTTCACAGCCTGTGTCAGACGGCATTCAGCACAGCGATCGCTCTTATTCTCGCGAAAGCAGCGAATCAATTCAGTTTTCTTAAAATAAATCATAACTTGTCTCCTTTCTAAAAAAAATGAAGGCTACTACGTTTCCGCAGCAGCCTTCGCACATTTGTTATCCTTATTACAATCTCTTATTTCTTCACCTTGAAACTTGAACCCAACAGACTGGCAATCTCTTCCGTCGTCAAGTCAATGTAGTCGTTCTGACCAGTTAATTTCTTCTTCACAATACCACGGTTTACCGTACGCGAATAGGTTACATGCAACCACTGGGGATTCAAGTTATCCTCACCCACATTCACAAGGATGATGGTATCAAACTTACCGTTCTTGATTACCATCCCAGCCAGCTGGCGGTTAGCTGCGCGCCATTCCATCATGTTCGAGTAATACTTTGGCTCAGCACTGATGTCAGCAGCCTCGCCCTTGTCGTATTGCAAGCGGTTCGACAAGCCAAGCTCAGCAAGATGCTTTCTGCAAATGTAGCCAGCGTTGATCTTAATCGGACTTCTACGCTCCTCCTCAGGCAACTCGTCAAAGCCAACCAGTTTCGAGAACTTCTCAAAAACAGGGTCAAGGATATTGGCTACTAGAGCCTCAAGGTTCTCCCTCACTACGTCTGGCATCTTACACCAGCAGCGGCAAGCAAACTGTTTGATCGAAAAATTGTTCATCTTTGTACCTCCTATAATTTAAGTTGTTTATATATATTATTTCTCCTCTATACTTAATATACCCGCGACTTTTCTGAAATTCGACTAATTCTCATTAAATATTTATGGCTCATAAAAAAAAAGAAGGCCTCAGCATGTCTGCCAAGACCTTCTTCACATTAAGGGTTAAACAATTAAGTTAATTATCACTTCGGACCACCGCCGATGGGACCACCACCACCTTCCGGCCCCTTTGGTCCTTTTGTTGACTTTCGGCCAGCCAACATGCCCTTTTGGGGGCTTTCTACTAGTTTGATACACTCTATTCCAACTCCTTCAATTTCTTTAGTTGGTATAACTTTCATCCATTTACCTCCTTTCTTGGCAGCAGCACTATCGACCAAGCTTTTCTTGCCACTTTTAATCGTTATTGTAACTACGCCGTCCTTTGTTTTAGGCAGAGTCAAACCAGCTGCTTCAAGTACTTTAGCTACTCTCCCCGTCACTTCTTTCTCCAATTTAGCAGCGTCAGCAGGCTTTGCTGCAATAGACTTTGCTGCTGGTCTTGCTGCAGGTCTATCCGCGGACTTAATGGAAATATTTACAACCTTCTGGTTCTTTCCTTCCAACCTATGAATGCGATCCATCATGTTTGCAACATGTTCGTCTATCGAGTGCCCCGTAGCTTTCTTGAATTCTTCCGGTGTTACACTGTTAGCCGTGATCTCATTGATTTTCTCGATTAACTTCATTCCGTTCTGCATTTTGATTTGACATTTGTTTTTTAAAGAGAACCCGCTCCGCGCATCATGATCTCGACCGTTGGTCAATCTAAAAACCCGAACCGGGCCCTCCTGAAAGTTTTAGCGGTAACTCAGGTAAATCAGCAATTCTCTTTCTATCTTATGTACCTTTCTCACCGAAATATCCATCTTTATTGACATCTCATTGTAGTCGTTCGACTCTAGCAGGGCTTCAATATAACGTTTAAACACTTCATTGTTGCCGACTGCTTTGATGGCAATATCAATGCCCAAGCCTCTCATGCCCATCTCAATACTGTAGCCTGCCGCTTTGTCTATCTCCTCTTCCAGCTTGCGAGACATATTCTCGTCATCGGTCGAGTATGTGGGATGACTCTTGCGAACAATAAACTTCTTAATGATATGGTCTATCTTCGACCCAGCAATGCCTACCATCACCGTACAAAAGTCCACATCCTCAGGCCAGCGGCGTTCGCCGTAATAGATGGAACAATAGCAGTCCCAGGAGATAACCTCAACAGGATCGCCCTGCATCTCTTCATAAGAGAAAGGCGCACTCTTGAAGTCAAAACCCCATTTTAGAACTGTCCCGACGATATAGTTGGCAAGATACTTCATTGCCGCATCTTTTTCTTCCTCTGGCATATTCTTTAAACGGGCACGCTGCGCCATAATTTGTTCAGCGGTCAGCGGATCTGGTTTCTTACGACCTGCGTTGGCTTCTGCCTTCGCAGGTCCACCTTCATCTGGTAATATCACTTCTTTCATACTCCTATCAGGTGTTAAGTCAATATTTATTTGTTATTTATCTCATGTCGGAATTTCCCCCTACACCCATAATATACCCGCATACTTAATAAATTGAGTTAGAAATACGCTATATTTAAATCTTTTTAACCAATTATCCGCTATAGTGCTCCGCTCATATAGTCAAGAAACGACCCTAAAATACCAAGGTCATCACGTCCGCAGTTCAGCGTTTCCAGATAGAAGTCTGCCAGCTCGCTCTTGCGGTTCGCATTCGGGTTCATATATATGCGGCACTCATTCCAGTCTCTGTCCAAGCCGTCATCAATGATAATGAAGCCTGCCAGATTCTTCATCGCCTTTTTGTTCTCAATGAAGGTATGATGAGCAAGCATCTCGTAGAAGGAAGTTTTCATCTTGGCGAATTGCTCCTTTTTATACATGTAGCAGGAGGGGTTCACCAGCACCTGCACATACAAGCCATCCTTCATCGTACGCTTCAGTTCGGCACCGTCCAGGATATTAGCTAACAAGCCCACGTCAAAATACATGCCGAAATCCGTCAGGTGGCCTCGGCCCTGCTCATTCACTTCCATGCCCAACATCAGGTAGTTGTTCCACATAATGTCCCATGCAGCCAACTTAGCATAAGCCTTCCAGCAGCGCTTTTTCTCAGCCAACTGTGCCACTGTCGCCAGCACATTGCCATACGATTCCTTGTGCTCAAAGCGGTTCCTCAGACGCTCCAGGCGAGCTTTAAAATTCTTGATGAAGCTTGCGAAATCAACCGGGAAACTCAGTAGAATGGTTACATCGTTCCATCCCCACCACTTTTCGATGTTCACGGCACCTTCGCCAAATACCTCATCACACATGTCCTGTAACACTTTGTTACCAGAACGCTCATCAAATCTTGCATTTGTACTCATAGTCGTAAAATTTTAAAATTATAAATAGGTATATTACTTCTCCCGAAAAAGGAATTTCCCCCCTCTATATTCAATATACCCTCGAGTATTTTAAATTTCACGCATGAGCCATTATTTTTTCATCAGCACCTGCCCCCCCTCTTTATCCATTTTCTATCATATACCAAAAGAGTTTTTCATCAATGACAAAGTATTTCTCCCCACAGTATAGGCATAACAAGCCACAGGAATAAACTGAAGTTTGCCAAAGGGCATATCCTTCATACCTGTTTCTGTTTTGGTAGTTACCATGGCATAATCCATCTCATTTTTTTCCATATATGTTTTAAGCGAGAGCAGATTCTGTGGATTATGGAAGAAAGCATCCGTCCATTTAATCTCCACTGCCCATTCTGGCTTAAGTTTGGCAGGATTAATTCCTACAATATCAACTTCTCCCTGATCCTTTCTTCCGTTCTTCCAATTAGCATAGCTTATATTTGTCCCTGTTCTCGGAATCCATTGTGCATAAACTGCTGTCTCAACAATATCCCCCATTTCCTCGTCAGAGTCCTTAATTGGCTGGAACAGCGCACAGCGAAGTGACGGGTTTGTCAGATATATCTTAAAACTGGTTTCCCGCTGATATTGCTTAGCAGTGTCATCAGTCCTGTGAATAACCTTAATAAGGAATGCAGCCTCTAGGTATTCAATATACTTCTTCAAAAGGTCTTTCCGAACGCCCGATTCTTTTGACAAACCTTCATACGAGAATTGTTTCCCTGAATGATATGCAATCATCGTGAAAAGGGAATTTAATTCCTGCACGTCAGATATACCATATATACTAGGCAAGTCACGCAAAAGCACCTTATCAATGATATCATGCCTGATGAACTGTCCAGGATCCTCTCTAATTGTTTCAGAAAAAACCACTTCAGGATAACCGCCATAGTTGATGTAATCAATGAAATACTCATTAAACCGTTCAATATCTACAGCACTTTTAAATGGAATATCGTGATCATGCCAAAAAATGGTAGTATCCTTTACGTTCTGCAAATTAAGCAAATTTTTTTATGCTTATTTTGCATAATATTAGCATATTAGCCAATAAACAAACACCTTAATTCGACATAAGAAGAATCTCTCAACACTAAGCAACCACTTTTATGTACCTAAAAATCAGTGCGTTATAAAACATTTGCAGGTTAAGCAAAAATATTTATGCTTAATCTGCAGACTGCGTAATTACATCCAGCCTGGCCGCCACGATAGGCAGCGAGGCTAGTCATACCATTCCGCCCTATACTCCTCCTCTCTTTTCCTAAAATGCCCTTTTATCACATCCGCCATCCCCTTCAGCAACTCATCACTATACTGGCTTAATTGCCTCGTATGTATAACAAGCCTCTTGCCATCTGCGCTATGATAAACATCAAACCACATCGACCTTGAGTATTGGTTTGTATGTCTGCCAGAAGAAGAATCCTTTTCCCATTCTTTCCTATTCTATTATCATAGAAACGAGGCTGATAGTACAAATGATGAGAATTGCCCTTATTCAGACAAGAAGAGACATCCTCAATATTCCTTCGAATTGCCATCTCCGCAGACTCCTGGCCAACAATAAGTATCTTGGCATAAGGATTCCCCATCCCGACCATCTCGAGATTATCGGGATTACTAATACAAGTTTCAAAATACGCCCTAAACTGCGATTCTCTCTCTGTTTTTTTCATAATCTCTATTGTATAAGTCTTTCTTCTTTGGTTCTATTATGTCGAATTCTGCAAATCATACACCACGCTTAGCCTTTCCAACTTCCCGAATGCGAACCTATTTTTTCTCATTATAATCCTCTACCGCATCATAGTCAAACTTCCTGAATCTATCAGGACTCTCACACACCTCTGCCCAGTCAATCATATATTTATCCTCATCATTCCATTCTGGATATATCGGCTTTAACATTTCACCGATTCCAAAATCACAGCCATAATAAGAATCACTACCACTAACTGCCACAAGTACAGGTCCTGTTGAATAATCTTCCTCCCCAAATTGAGCTGTTAGTACCACGAACAACCCACAGAAGGCATTCATTAAATTCCCAAGATTCGCTTCGCAAAGTCGTGATGCTCTATTGTGCTTTGTGCGTTGGAAAGCCCTATACCATTTCAATTTAGGCGATTTCTCCCAGTCTGCAAAAGGAGCGAACTCTTTGTTCTTCCCCTCCCAATTTGGCATATAGACCTTGTATTCGCTAAGTTTGTGCGACACATTAATCTTCCAATAGTCGTTGATGTCCCACCAGTTACTATCCTTCGAATACGTATTCTCACTCATGATGGCCTTAAAGTTTGCTTCCAACTCTATGCACACCTTTATAAACAGTTGCTGTATCCTGTACGAATAAGTTTTCCTATTATCATCAGCAGGCTCAACAAACAAGAACAATTCTTCTATTTCTTTCTGAAGCGTCAGGAAAGCTTTTGTAAAAGAATAAGGCTTTTGGGCATAGTCATCATCATTCAGGTAGTCCCTCTCAGAGAGTCCGGATACTACAGGTCGAAAACAACGATGAAAAGGCGCTCTGGGCTCCTTTATTTCGGCTCTTGGCCTATTCCTATACATATCTTTTTTGTATTTCATTTTTAATATCTATAAAATATCACATTCTTTTTAACTATTTACGACTCCCCTTCTCTTCTCATAAGCCTTTCTGATCTTCTCAGCACTCTTTTCTAGTTGTGTTTTCAAAGTTTCAATATTTAACTTGTCAGCCAGTTGATATTCATTTGCTTTCTCACCAAGCAGCCTAATAATTTCGGGTAGTGTCTTCAAATCATCCACATAGTGATACACCATATCCTCCGGATTCTTAATATTTAGCGCCTCGCTATAATGACCAATAACGAATGAAACTACTTTTGACTTTGCTTCATTATTGAGCTTCACAAAGTTATTCACAAACTTCTCGGGGTCCACTTTAGAAAAAATTGCTGATGATGAATAGGTAGTAGAATGGTCTGGCATAACACCACAATACACATTATATAAACTATCAATTGTATCGTTGTTAAGCGTTTCAAGCATTACCGACATGTCGTTTTTCAGCGTGCTTTCAATTTCATTATAAACCATCCCCAATTCATTGAGGAAATCGCTTATCTCGGTGATTTTATCCCCTCCATAATAATAACTGACACAGGTGATAACGTGCTGCCTCATATCAGAAAGATCGTTTTGACTCTTACATCCACCATAGAATCTGTCTCTCATCGTCTTTGTTCCCCAATTATTCACCATTTTTGCATTGTACTTCACTGTCAGATTCCTATGTATCGCCATCAGCATAACGAGAGCTGATTTCAGCATTTCGTCAACACTATCAAACTCGCCACGTTCCAAATATCCTGCGTTTAGGTCTATATTCTTTGTTAGCACATCATTTTCAAGACTCCTACTATTTTGAAGTATCTCCCAAGGTTTTTTATCATCCTTTTTGATTTCGCTCTCAATAAATGCTAAATCCACTCTACCTTTTTTGAGATAATCTAAAACATAATCTATATAATTGGGCTCCATAACATAATAATTCTCAGTTAAACCTGCCCTATCATATTTCTCGTGCATTTTGGTTGCTTCTCTAGATGACGGCTCACCTTCTCCCGTAAAGTCAATAGCCATCTGATCAGCAATCTCTTCTCCAAACCGGTCTTTAAAGTTTTCCATACTACCGGGCCGCCCTTTATCCTCAGCATACACTGTCACAAAGTTGGCAAGCAGCCTCTGTTTTACTTTCTCAAAAGCTTTATTCTCTTTCAACTTGTTAGGAATTCTATCTGTCATCAAGCCAAAATCGTCCAGGCTTTGTTTTAATATCCTTAGGTTGCATGTTCTAGAAGCCAAGAAACATGCCTTAACCACATCCTTTTTATCCTTTAAATATTCCTTGCTGCTGCTTTTTGCTTTTTCTATGAAATCGTCCACTGCCGAGTCTACGTCGGGTTCCAATAAGAACTCCCTGCCTATAGTCTTCTCCTTTATCTGTTTATAATCATTCTTATTCGCAAGTTTATCGTCATCTCCCACTACGATAACATTACATCCTATATGCTCTACATAATAGTTGATGTACCCCATCACCTCCTTGATGTCCATTTTACTACGCTCAATGTCATCAAAAACCAGCAGTCTGTTTCCTTTTATGTGAGGGTCATTGCTACCCAGTAATGCCTTAGGGTCAATGGTACAAGTCATTCTCATATCATCATCTCCATCTTTATACAAATCTACATCATACCTTACGGCTGCAGAAATAGCCAGTTTAAGCACCTTCCCGGCGGTCCTCATAGCCTTGCTATGTAAGAACGGACTCACTACCCTTTTTATTTCTTCATCTATCTGCTTAGTTGTTGAGATGCCATATAGCGATACATAGATAGGGTCCAATGTATAAAACTCTTCGCTATTATCTTTTTCTTCTTTCTGTATCGCTAACCACTTATTAATAAAGTAGGTTTTTCCGCAACCCCACGAGCCTTTAATAAGCACTGCATAGCCAGGCTTATCGACCTTCATATAGTCATTAAGGCAATCTAATACTTCTTTATTATGCTTTGTCATATTAATCTTTCTATTGTCACTATTGATACTGATTTATACGTTTATATTGTTCAACGAGTTCTTGCAACTTCTCAAACATCTTCACCCTCTCCGGTTTCATCTTCTCCGCATTAATCAATTTGCGACTCGCCTTCAGCCAGTTCAGCATATTATGCTCCTCAATCCGATGCTTCGATGGATTTCGTTTATTCGTCTTGATGAAATCCACCACTTCCTGATACTTCGCCATCCACTTCTCATCCTGTGTCATATACGTCCCATTATTATTTCATGCTGCGAATATATGCATTTTTATTCAATATTGCTAGCTTCTTAGCTATATTTTTTATAATTCTTACGCAAATCATCATAAAATCTGATATAATCGCCCAAATAGTAATCCAAAGTATACCGATCATAATATTCGGAAAGAATACCACCATCTACATCGACACCTCAACTCTCAACCCTTCATCCGCCAATATCCCCATCACAAACGGATAGTCATTCTTGCCCAACTCCTCACTCATCTCAGCATATAGTTTCTTGTCTTTCGCACTAGGCGCATTCGAACAACCATGGGGATGTGAGTGCCACTCTCCTATATACACCATCTGATAACCCGTCAGCTTTATAATTCTCTCAACTTCCTCGGCCAGTCCCTTTACGCCCCTGATATATGATGTCCCAGTAGCCACACTGTCATCGGGTGCAGATATCATATACACCACATATACAATGTTTCTGTCTCTGTCATATGTGCCTATAAAAGTACCTCCTGTTTCCACAGGTTCTGGTAAATCCAGTTTCTGCCTTCTCAACTCATACATCTCTTCAAGCACGGCCTTCGTGATATAGACAGTGTTCTTGCCTTGCTTAAACTCAATCCATTCAGTGATGTCTAACTCACATCTCTTCACCTCACCACTTTCCGACTGAAGCCGCCATATCGCCAGCTTGGCCTCATCTGCTGTAGAGTGAATCTTAATCTGACTACTGACGATAGACCCCAATGTCCCTATCCCGTCAAATCCCATTACAACCGATTCCGACCGACAGCTAAAAACATTGGTTGGATGCTTCTCAGACAAATCCAAATGCCCAACCAGAGCCTCATTACTGATAATATTCCTATAATAGTCCATCTCCAGCAAGTCCAGCCTATGCACACGAGCCTTATCCTCCATCATCATGACAACATCTGTTCCTTTGGGATTCAGAAACACCGAACAACGCCTGACAGGGTATGTCGCCATATCCAATGCCAGTTTCCGTTCTACGCTCACTGATGTACTAGCGTCAATTACGAGTTGGCTGGTAGTCATAATCCGGTCATTGGTATTTTTATCCGTATGCAGGTAATTCTCCCTGAACACATTAACCTTTAGCCCATAAAGTCCCTTGTACTTTTCTTTCAGAGCATCAACCTTATAATTCATGATGTCTTTCGCCTCCAATGTATGCCGAGCCATATTATGAGGCGCAAACACATCATTATCAACAACATTTACAACTGAGACCACACCGCATCTCACAAAATGATCCAATACCTGAGACCCCAACGAACCAGTGCCGATGATAGTGAGTTCTCGCTCTTTAAACAAATGTCCGTTTCTAAAGGCCAACTCCCTTAAATCAACAGGTGTCAGCAGAACAGATGTTTTTACCTCCAACTGATCGACATAGGCAGTAGCGTAATTTCCAAGTCTTTCCACGGCATGAACAATATCATGAGCAGGCTTGTCAAATCGCAAAGCAAAAAGGTTCACGTTTTCCAAATCACTTCGTTCATCCCTCTTCATTGGCATCACAAGGCAAACCATGAGTGGCTTGGTACTCTTCAATAGTCCTTCTTTCGACATGATCACAGCCAATATGTAATCTGTAAGCGGCATTCCATTATACCCTTTAATCCCACGCAGGTCTCCCATGCATTTGGGTACTCGCCTGATAGCACCAGAAATATTGGCTTGCGTCATAACCGACACAAGGCTATAGTCAGACTTGTCTTTTCTTACTTCTTCAATTACCGAAGTAAACGGTGTCTTACTCGTATATTTAACCGGCACATACTCCTTTCCTGGCTGATACGCTGTCAAGTAGGAAAATTCAGGGGCTATAAAGAACACCTCCAACGGCCGGTCTTTCTCATGCAGTTCACCAATGGCATTCAACTGAAACCATCTCCTAATACTCTCTATAAATTCAAAGGCATTAAAACTGGTGCGGATGTCATCATAGACAACATCTGAAACACAAAGAGATACAGGTCGGTCAAAGGGCATTACATTCCTGTGTGGTAAATCCAAAGGGAAGTCAAGGCGAGTGGCGTACACCTCTGGTAACATTTTGTCCGCCTTGCAACACTTGATAGCAACGGACTCCCTTTCCTGTATTGGGTACAGAGGATTATCTGGAACCTCCAATAAAAGGGTCATCATTATCACATCATCACCTTGTGTTGATTTGACACATGTTAGGTCCGACACACAAGGATGGTGAAGGGCCACCTGATAGATGGCCTTCCCTTTGGGAGTCAGCAGATCCTCTGGTCGAATCTGCCGACCTTCTAGTATCTTATATCGGTTTTTACTCATAGGCCTCATTGTATTTATTTCATGCCTGCACGGGGTGCTGGTTTCTGCACAACAGTCTGAACCGTCGATTTTACGTAGATCTTCTTGACCTTCCCATAGTCATTTATCTCATAGACCAACGGCTCTTTACTGCTTTTGAATTCATCAGAGGTATTACGGAAATGCTCACTACCACCTTTCAACCTCTTTTTATACTCCTTCATAGCCTTATAACTGGGGGGCGGTGCCTGCTTGTCATCAGGTTCAATACTCTGGCACGAAGACACAACATCGGCCATGTACCCTATCTGATGGTTAAGAACATCCTTCGCGGCCTGACATACCTCGTCCTTGCCACTGTCATTAAAGAATGTCCACGAACAATGGTGAGGGGCCTCGAAGATATTCCAATCCAAGTTAGAACCAACTTGGTTGTTTTCAAGTATTTTCTCCCAGACATCATGCTCAGCATCTCCACCGGTCAGCAACTTACACACCACCGTACCATCTTCTTTCTTAAAAGAATGCTGTACCACAATCGACACCTTGTTCTTCTTATTGGTATCTTTTCCTTCTTCCACACTCTCTTTAAACGGAGCATGAATGAACATCTTTAAATACTTCAGGTTCCCGCCATTTACCTTGGTAACTTCTGTTCCAGGCACATAACCGTATCGGGAATCATACTCCTTGTCCTTATCGTAACCGACTATTCTCAGATACGATCCGTATTCACCCTTGTAATCCTCGTCATCATCATAGAGTTTTCTTCTCCTCTTGGCCTCTTTCCTGATGGCTACGGCAGAAGCGTCAATGTCATCGTTCAGTCCCATGGGGGTTATCCATAACTCACCGACGACAATTTTGTCCTTATCCTTTTTGTTATCGTAGTCCTCCAGCTTTCCATGATAGAAATTCTCTTCGAAACCTAAACAGTGGTCTGAGTGTGGATGGGTACTGATAAACAAATCAACGAAAGGTCTACCCTCAGAGTCTTTCTTCAACTCCTTTAGCAAATCAGCCTTCACGTCATAGACATCGTTCTTGTTAGCATCCGTAATTTCTCGAATCTGAGTATCGATAATTACAGTTTTTCCATTGCTGAGCTTAATCAGCGCACAGTCGCCGTTGTCGACTGGATAGAATTTTACATAATGTTTTACCATAAGCTTATATTATATTTAAATTTGACATAAATTCGGCAAATACAGTCTGACCTGCAGGGCAGTTTTCCACTCTGCTTCCTTGGCCAGCAGATCTATTTTCTCTTTATTGAGACCAAACAACCACGTTCCCGTGACATAGGCCTTTTTATGATCTTCCTCCGACGGTCTGATTGACTCAAGTTCTTCCCATCGCACATTTTTCTTAAGTTGATTCACTATTCTATCTCGTGCAGCATCCGTTGTATCACTGTTCTTCAATTGTATGATATCCATTGGCGATATCTGATGAGCAGCAATCACATCGGGGTATATGTTGTCATCCGCCAAATTATCCACAAAGCCCTGAAGCATTCTGTCATCCACATCCCACTCTAACTGTGCATATGCAAATCGCTTATTCGGATAAGATTTTAGATATAAATTCTGCTGCACTTGTATTTTTTTGATTCTCTGCATAAACACTTCCGATGTTCTCTTCAGTGTAACCAAAGGATTATATACTCGTTTGTCTGAGACCTCGCCATTACCGGCATCACTGACGATAACGTACGTACATTTGTAAGGGCTCATCTTATCTGTCAGCACATGTGTTCCTTGATTGTCGTACAATCCACCATCTAGCAGCATGGGTGGTTCCTTTCGTTTCATCTTCCCTGTCCAAAATGTCCTTGGTACACGTATGGGACAGAATGCAAACGGGACGCATGAGGATGCCATAACAGCTTTCGATACAGGAAACTTATCATGGTAAAATGCACCCTTACCATAATAATAGTTGTATATCATCTCACGTGAGAAGGTAAATTGCGATACAGTCGGATAGTCAGTCGCATTAATGGTGACAAGCGGTTCCTTAGGCAAATCACTGAGTTTTTTACCATGGAAGAACAATTTGTCATATTCCCATGCAATAATACAACTTACTGGAATAACCTTATACCAAGCGAACCACAGAATTACCAACAATCCAAAGAAGCCCCACCCGCCAAGAAACCACGAGACTAATCCCACAATTGCCAAAATAACAACAAGGTTTACTAGCGACCAGGTTAAGACGCCTTTTTGAATCTTCTGTCTAAATGACTCTTCAAACTTTTCGTACCCACCATCAAATAGCGCATAGTAAGCAGCAATAATAGAACCACCGGACACCGATGAAATGACATCCACCTTGTCGAGGACACCCAACTTATGCAGAGCGCGCAGCGCTCCAATATGATACGCTGCGGCCCTATATCCTCCTCCAGAGAGAGCTAATCCAATTTTCTTTTCGTCTTTCTTCATACTTTTCAATCTTCTTTTACACTACCCAAATACTTCAAGCCTTCATGACTACCGTGGTTGCTGTTCTGCACCATGCCGTCAGTTTTCTTATAATCCGACTCCGATACAAAGATGTCCAAATAGTCGCCATTCGTTTCGAACAGGATGTCCCCTGCCGTGTTCTGTGTTATCGTATCATGATCGCTATAATAATCCAACTCATCGCTCGGAGCCTCGCCTACAACGATCAATTTCGGTGTCAACTTATCCATCAGCGACGATGGAATATGGCCACTCTTTCTTCCGTGGTGCGGAGCAAACACAATCGTAATATGTTTGTTGGTCACCTTCTTATCGAATTCCTCTTGCATATCGGTTTCCATATCTCCCATCCACAAGAACGAAAAATCGCCAACCATATACTTAATAGCTGGTGAGATATTGTTAGGACTTCCACCATCGGCAGCTGTATCTAATGCTTCTTGATATAGTTCATTATCCGTAATGGGCCACAAGCAAATTAACCCAGACGAGCCTCGCTCTGGACTTTCAAGGTTCATCCATCTTCGGGTACAACCTTTCTCTAAAGCAAATTTCTTGTCATTATCGTCTCTAAGCTTCTTATACCTCTTGAAGTCATCCGTCTCGGTACCCTTCTTGGTCGTGTCATTGTCAACTCGATAAAAGTTCCAAATTCCTATTTCATCTTCGAAATCTACTAGACCTTTAATATGATCATCGTCAGGGTGAGTTGATATGAATCGTGTAATACCCTTTCCGGATGACTCGTCTTTAATTTCTTCCAGAATATCATCCTCAACATCGTCTGTCAAACAGCAGTCAATAGTTGTAAAATTGTCAGAATTGTGGTTGATGTAGAACATGTCTCCATTGCCAACCGAAAAGCTTTTTACTTTGCTCATTTTCTTCTATTCTTTCTTTAATAAAATTTTCGACCGCAAAGGTATAACTAATATTTCATATCCAAACAAAATAAATAGTTAATTTATCTTAACGGCGAAGTTATCTACCACCTTGATGCAAAATAAGACTTAATATAGTCAAAAACAATATTATTATTAATACTATATAATATATTATTAATATTTATATATATATATTAGTATATTTATAAAATAATATAAAATATGGTAGTATTTTACGCTGCGACACCATTTATAAGCAAATTTATTATTAATTTTGCGCAAAAATAAAGTATAACAGTAAATATGATCGAGCAAATTATAATCCAGAATTTTCTCTCCTTCAAAAACAAGGAGACCTTCGACTTAACTGCCTCTATGGAGAAACCAAAGAAGGGATTTGAGTATATGAAGTGGTATGAAGAGGTAAATCGTAAGAAAATCCTGAAGGCCCAGTTCCTTTTTGGAAACAATGCTACAGGAAAATCAAACTTTCTATCGATCATATCTGCGGTAAAAGATATTGTATGTACTAAACGAACCAGCAAATCATCTGTCGATTCAAAACTTCCTGATACTTACTTCAAGTTATCATCAGAAACTATCGGTAAACCGACTTATATAAACATCACATTTCATACTCGTGGTATTAGATATCATTATATCGTGAAATATGATGAAGAAAAAATATTTCAGGAAACGCTAATTAAAAACACCAAACCTAAAAAGGAAGAAACTATTTTCGATAGAAAATACGACAGCATAAGAGATGTCTCCGAGATTGAATTCCCAAAAGATATAATTAAAAAGGAAACACAGGCGATTTTGCGTGAGAATGTTATCAGAAACACTTCGGTGATTTCCATATACGACGATAAAAATATAGAATCAACTGACTTTAGGAACGTCTTTACATATTTCAATAATGCAGTTGTTATATATCAAATTGGAAATATACACTTACCTTATATGTTTGCTAATAGAAAGGATGGAGAGGACCTTGAGAAGATATTAATACCTTTGTTACAAGAACTTGGTTCCAACATTACTGGTTATCATGTCGATTATAATTATTACCAATTGTCAGAACAGGAAATAAATATAATAAAGAGTGCTTTAGGAGAAAAGATTTTCAATGAGCAATATCCAAATGGCAAACGCAAAGAGCCATCAGTCAGATTTTCCCATAACACGGATACCCCTAATGAAGTGGCTTGGTTGAGTGAGTCTGAAGAATCGTATGGCACACTAAATATGATTAGATTAATAATTCTTCTTTATGATGCATGTAAACATCAGTCACCAATAGCCATAGATGAATGTGCCATTGGTATACATCAGCAGACATTTGGAAGAATTATCCAATTCTTCTTATCTGTATCATCAAATATCCAAGTATTAATGGCATCACAACAAGTGTCAATTATGGAAATGGATGGATTCAGACGAGATACAGTTAAGTTCTTTGATAAAGATAGGATAACCGGTATAACTTCATGCAAGAAAATAGATATGAAGAAGTATCATAAGAACATTAGTATAGTTAATGCTTATCTCAATGATTCATTTGGATGCTTGCCAGAGTACCCTACACAAGAACAATGGAAAAAGAAGTTGGATACATATAGGGAGCAAATGCAGCAACCATCCGAGCAATAAAAAATCCGCCCCTGCAACTCCATCCTGAGTCACAGGGGCGGATTCACTCTACCCACTCTAATACCAAATCAAAACGTCATTTTCGATCTGAGCCAGATTTAATTCTTTATTCTGTTATTGTCGCTGCAAAAATTATAGACGTGAACATTGTTACCTTATAAGCTTATTTCAAAATAGGGCCTCTTCCTTGTCTGGTACCAGATCTTCTATTCTCTTGATTCTCCAAATCTCCTGGGCAGCCTTGATTATCTTTTTACCACGCTGTTCAATCTTATCTTTGTCCCAAATTGGATTTTCCTCACCACTCGGAAACATATCGCACACCTCCTTTTGCTGCATCAACAGACTCGCTTCATGATAGCTCTTCAACTTATCTTTGAAGGGTTTGTTTCCAAGACTACTATTATGACTTCTCGATGCAAGCATCAGATTACCGATACTGTTCAACCACTCGCCCGACTCTATACCGTTATTACTATCTACAGGATCATTATATACACCATAGCCACTTGCAATTTTTTCATTCCGCTCTGTTTGAGGTGCTATGTGTTCCAGCGTCTCGTCTGGTATCGAATATAGCGTTGCCGTATAGCCTTGGCCAAATAATGTTTCTTCATATCTCCACAGTAAATAGCTGCAGGCCTTATTTCGGCCATATAACTGGCCATTACTTAATGCCTGTAAGAACTGACCATCGTTCCAATACCCTGTTTTCATGTCCGCAATAAAAAGCCATATTCTGTCAATGAAGCTACTATCATCTTTAGCACCTTCTATCAACTTATTCAGTCGGCTTTCCTCCGATGCTCTTCCGCCTCTTACCATTGCTCTGAATGTAAAGTTTTCCAAGAGGGCATACAGGCATTTTAGTGTATCTTCCTTCACGTTGGCTATAACTGATGCTTTTATTAATACAGGCAAACTCCACGCCATATTATTCTCCCTGCGCAGATTCACTATTACAGCATCTTTCGACTCTTCTATAGCTTGTACTTGTTCGTAGGCTTTCGATAATGTCATCAGAAACTCCGGATACTTTTTGATGTCCTTCGTTTTCAAGAGTGCTTTCATCTCTGCCATCGGATCTTCTGTGTGAAAGCCACGCTGCCCGTATGCCATCCAGAAATAGCGCAAAACAAAATCCTCGGGGGTCTTTAGCTTCACTATTACTCGATAAATCACCCGGAAAGCCTCCTCCAAACTATTTATCAGTTCTTTCTGTTTCTTTTCACCTCTTACATATATTTGGAGCATAATGTATGATTTCAGCACTTCCAGATTGGTAAGTGCTTTACCGCGGTCATTTTGGAAAGCGAAGATTTGGGCAGCATCTATTTTCGAGTCAACCTCAAAGAATGTCACCCTTGCTTGCTCCACTATCTTTATCCATTGCTCCAGCACCTCAGTTTCCTGTTTTTTTAACTCTTCATCAAAATAGTCTCTACATTCAATGATATTCTTCTGCGAGAACGAATCAATGCTTTTCCTGACACTATCAGACAATTCTATCTTTGAATCCTCATCTCTGTCAATGATAATGCCACGGAACAAAGGATCATCGTACTCCACTGTCTTGAATCGTTGTTCATCATTGTCATTATGCAAATAGACCCGTTTAAGGGAATTCACATTCGTTTTAGCATCTTTTCTCGTCTGCAGCTCATGAACCATGCAACTGAAAAAGATGACCATTGTGGTCATACGCTGCTGTCCGTCTATGATACTATACTCATCAGGGTTCTCAGCATTCATCTCAAACAGATAATGTCCGAGATAGTAATGACCTTTTGATTCTTTGATATCTTCTATCAGTTGAATTCTCTGAGGCCTCTGCCAAGAGTATGCTCGCTGATACGCAGGTATCACGAACTGGTCTTTTTTTCTGAATAATTCCTTTAACGAAATTGAATCCATCTTTCAGTCACACTTATAATTATCGTTTTGAGTCAAATCAAAAAAAGAATTCTACTAATAAATAACATATTGTAATATTCTCATTTCATTTGTGTTGGTAGCACAAATTGGGGTTCCCTTTCAGGCTACGGCAATCGTTTATTTACATCTTCATCCCCGCAAACTTCTGATAGAGTTCCACCGAATACTTGTCAGTCATACTCGCCACGAAATCCACGATCAGCCTCAGTTTGTTATAATTATCCAGTGCCTCGATATCGAAGTCCCATAAGTCTTCTTCGTCAAACTTCTTGAACTTCACTTCTTTATAACTATACTCATGTATCATAGCCTCCATCCTGCTCTTGGAGATGACAGCTTTAATCTTCCTTCGGAACTTCTTATCTTCACTGAAAGCATAATTCATAAGAATTTTCAGCAAGCCGTTTATAACAGAATTACCCGTTAATTCCAACTCCTGGATGTCTCTTCGTGAGATAATTTTGTGCTGGGCAAAATCACTTAGCGCACCGAACACTTGGAAATCATCATCCTTCAGAAGTTCATTCGAATACTCGCCTTTATCTATCTCTTCTAAATTCTTCTCAAAATTATCAATAGCCAGTTTCGTTAGATAGCCTATCAAATATACGCGGAAATCCAATATTAACCTTCTTTTGTCCTTTTCCGTATTATCAGCCCAATGTCGTTTAAAACCAATCAGACTCTCGATAGAAAAAGTTTCAGGATTCTTGGGATCGGTTGAATATTTCTTCAGAGCATCAACCTTCTCACTCTTGACCGCTCTCTGATAAATGTATCTATTAAGTGCCTTGACCATATCGTTAAAACTGTACCATTGGATATTATAACCATCTTCCATATCCATAGTACCATAGCATATACTGTCAGCGGCCTCTACCAAGAAAGATAATGGATGACGTTTTATCTTGTTCTTCACTTTTACCATGTCTTTCTTATCTTTCTTCATGTTGCAACATTTCACTATCTCATCAAACAAAGATTCCTCTGTTGAGAATATACCGTGCTTATGCTCGCCCACGTACCCTTCTCCGTTTGCTTTTCCACTATTCGGATATTTCAAATACGCACCAAGCGTTGGATATGTCAGGTTCAATCCATCCAAAGTTCCTGTATATTGCAACATCGAAACAATTCTCAATCCCATCGCATTACCGTCAAACTGAGTAAAGTCCAAAGCCTGCCTTTCAGTAATAATATGATGATCCTCCAGATATTTCTTGAAATAATTCTGAATGGTTATCTCTCCGAAGTGTCCGAAAGGAGGGTTACCAATATCATGCAACAATGCTGCAGTTCTTAAGATAGCCGAGATACTTGCATCATAGGCATATGCTTTATCTCCATACGTCTTTTTGAAACTCTCACTCCTCGTATAATAGTGGGCAAGCGACTCTGCCACACTCATCACTTGCATAGAGTGGGTAAGACGAGTCAGAATTGTATCGCCACTCGTCAAAGGTATCACCTGAGTCTTGTCATGCATTCTTCTGATAGCAGGACAGAAGATAACTCTACCCAAATCACTCTCAAACTGATTCCTACTATCCCATCCTGTAGAAGCATGAGTGCCTGATGGCCTTCTTCTATCTGGCTTCAGATATTTGCCCCAGTCAATTTCATATAACTTTTTCTTATCCATATTATATATACATCTAATAAAACTCTCTACATATCCCCGATAGGTATCTTAATTCTACTTGTTCCCTCCGTTTCTTCGCGCATCCCAATAAAAAACTCATGTTTCACCCTTTAGGGCACAGGTTTCGTGAAACATACCAACGCTCGGCTTTGCCGCTAATTCGAGAGCAGCGAGTCTGAAAAAGGAGGATGAGGTAGTTGTGACCATGCAGAGTTCACTCTGCAATATAGGTTTTAAAAGGGCAACGCCCTTTAATAAACGCAAAAACGTATTACCACACCCTCGCGATAATACGTTTTTATCTTCACGGCATATACTTGCCATCTTTACTCTCAAAAATCGTACTTTCCTCAAAAACCTCTATCGTATGCCACACACCCTTCGGTATCTGCACGCCATACCGCCCCTTCGCAGGACATAGCTCCGTTCTGAAGGTCTCTTGGAACTCTCTCCCCGGCCCGCCTGCATCCATATTGGGTAGTTCAGCAAAGAATATCATATCCAACCTTCCTTATAGACAAATCACTGTTTCATCAGTATCCTCGTGCCGATGTATCGGAACCCGCGTCCCAACCTCCAAAGCATTAAGCATGCGTTGCGAAGTGTCCTCTGGCGTCGTCCGCAAATCAAAATTCTGACGCAGTCTCTCATTAACCAGAGCCTTATCATGTAGCTCCTTCAAGAGCTCCTCATTTATCAATTGTACTTCCATACTTCTTCATGCGAATTGAAAAACTCCTCCACTACTCGCCCTCTCAGGCAAACCACAGTTTCCGAACTCTTCTGATGGCGGTGGATGGGCACCACAGGGGAACAAACAGATAGAATCTTACCACGGATTGCCGCCGGGCCAACTTGGACTTGTGGGCAAATCCGGTGAGCCGGCGAGGATAGAGGGAGAACCGTTCAGTAGATGAACCTTCATAGAAGGCTTCTCGTATGTTTTCTTTATCTTATTCTGTGTCATAACGATATCCTCCTATATTTTACTTGATCACTACTTTCTTTCCATCCTTCACATAGATGCCCTTGCGAGTAGGCTGGCCATTGAGTTGGCAACCATCGAGCGAGTACCACATGTCAGCTCTATCATCCCTTATACCTCTTTCATCTTCCATCGAGACAATTCCTGTTGCATCACCACCGTCCAAGCTGAACATACGGGCACCTGAAATCGATTCGATATAAGCACGATGGGCAGGTACATCACCAGTATATTTATAGAATCCCACTGTGGTTCCGCTCTTGCTCAAACAATAAACGTCGGTCTTAGCCGTTGTCACATCCACGCCCTTCAGGTCGTTGTTGGCCAGCGTTCCCGTTGCCGTTGTCTCTGTCAGCTCTACGTCGGTTGCAGTCGATTTCAAGATTACAGCATTGCCTGCGGGAATGGTCTTGTCAACAATTTCTGTTAAGGCAATCTTGTCGCCACTCACCTTACCCGTATAGACCGTCGTGTTCGCATCAACGATACAACTATTCGCGCCATCGTAATAGGTTGCCCAGAACTCACCAGTTTCTCCCTCGTTCGCTTTCAGGCTGGTAATTACAGTCAATCCAATATTGAGTGTCAGATCGTTTGTCACATTTTCACGACCTTCCACACCATACTGGCTCTTGTCTTGCAACATACTATTGGCCATATCTTTCAAAGCCTGAGCCTTATCAGCGCCAATAAGAAAGGCACCCGCATTGGCTGCCGATACCAGTTGAGACAACAACGTAGCTGCATTTACATTCTCAGGCTCATTTCCTTCTGCGTGAATGATAAATGTCTCCGCAGCCGTAGGTGCTATCATTGAATATGCAGCACCTTTTGCCGAAATCGTATTCTTTACAGCTGTCTTCAGACGTTCTTTTGCCAAACCCACTTGAGTAACGGTGATATTACCCGTCAGTTCGCTGATTTGATCTTCTCCTTCAATAGCATGTCCAAGAACATACAATCCCGTATATTTGTTAGCATCACCATAGTACATCACCACGTTACCCCATGGTGAGAATAAAGCCAATGTACCTGCCGGACAATCATCCTCTATGCAGTCAGAGCCATAGCTTATGGCCGTTTCTGGATAGAAAATCTTTTCGTTGGTACTATAGTTCTGCACCTCCTTTGTAATGGGCAGCATACCATATAGCGACTGTGCAGCGCTTGTCTCATTCAGCTCAAAGGTCACACTGTGCGTTCCATCTGTCACATTGATTTGCTTAGGCAGTACATCAGAAATATGCCCTGTTGTGATGCTCAGTTCCGACAAATCATTGGATAGTGTAACCACGCGATAGTCACAAGGATATGAAATCAGCGAACCCGTGTTGACATCATAGATATCACGCGACAGGTCAGCGTTCTTATCCATGGCTATATCCGACGTATGGAAATGGCCTGTAAACACCACTTTGACTCCAGCATCAGCCAACGCATTACGCACAGTCTCATAATTAGCCACCACAGCCGTTTCCACAAAATTGTCCACACCTGTAAAATGCGGTATCAGCGGGTGATGCATCATGGCAATCACTTTCTTTCCATTGGCTCTGGCTTCAGTAGCTTTTTCTACCACCCAGTTCAGCGTCGTTGATGAAACGACACCATCAGTACCAGAATCAATGCCTATCACGACTAATCCCGTTATCGGCTCACAAGCATAAGTCAGAGTTCCGTCAAGTCGCTCCGAACTTGCGCCATAACCATAGTTGGCATACTGCGTAGCAAACCAGTCGTTGTCAGCCACATCGGCCGGAGTAGTGCCATCTCCATTATAATAAACCGCATTGCTGTTACTTCCTCTATCATGATTACCTGGAATGACCAGCGTCTGGATACCTGCAGTCTGCAACTCGTCAAGTTTTGATATCACATATTGATGGCTTAACTGCTCACCATCTTTGGTTAAGTCGCCAGTGACAAGTACCAGTTCTGGTTGAATATCCTCCTTGATACGTCGAATCATCTCATCGAACAATGGCTTGCTATAATCCACCAATTTGCGTTGATCGTTCAAGTAGTTATTCCAAGCATCACCCGCACTCACCAACAGTCCCGGAGCCATCACATGCGGATCCGACACCACCACAATTTTCTTACCCAATGACTCGGCACTCAGGCCAATGCTCATCCCGCATAGCAGGAATGTCAGTAATAGTAGTTTCTTCATTTTTCCTAAGTTTATTATCACGATGCAAAGATATATATTTTTTCTTAAACGCCCATTACCCAAATTACGGAACTATTTACCATTATTACAGAATTGCGTCAGATTGAACCCTGAAATAATATCATCTTTCTTAGTTCGGATATCTTTCACTTCCCCTCTTCACATACTTCCTCCATTTCACAATCCCATACCACCCATTCCTGGTGGTATACACCAACGAAGTTATACGCCCAAGCCCCTCATCATATCTGTACGCATCATATCTCCATTTCAGTTTGTCTGTCAACAGAATCCCCCCAAGTCTGCCCCATTTCGTCCGCATCGTGGCCAGATTCTCATCCAACAGATAGCAGTCTGCCTTCTCGCTCACGTTCAGCCACAGCGCATAGTCATTATTCTGCAAGGCTCGCACGTTCATCTCGCCGACTTTCTCCCTGTCATACATCACCGTCATGTACGCAGGCCAGCAACACTTCAGCATATCCTCATGTGTCACGTGCGCCTTTCCGCTCACCACGACACCACGATTCCATGATTCCTTATCCATCAACCCATAGTTGGTATAGCTGAAAGCATAGCCATGTTCCTCCATGAAGGCTATTTGTTTTTCCAATTTTTCCGGTGCCCATACATCCCCCGCATCCAGAAACGCTATCCATCGCCCTTTAACAGCCTTCAGTGCCTCGTTTCGATTACGCGTCGTTCCACGGGTATTGACCGTCTGAATGATCCTCATCTTACAGGCCATATCTGTACCCATCTTGTCCTTCAGCTCCATCAATTTAGTGATAGTACCATCCTTTTAATTTTCATCCTCGAACAAAAGTTCCCAATTCGTGTAAGTCTGAGCCGTCACGCTCCTGACGCTCTCCTCCACGAACTGAACTTGATTGTGCGACAGCATGATGATTGAAACCAAACCGTTCATCCTTTTCTTAATATGATTGATGACACTATGCTCTTACTGCGATTAGCGTACAAACACCTTCTTAGCACTTTTGCTGGAACGGATAATGTTCATACCTTTCTGAGGTTTGTCAATTCTGCGTCCGTCGATGGAGAATATAACTGCACCCTCTTCGTCGGCAAAGATAGGAATTACAGCAACCGTCTCATTGAAGCCAAGGATCGTGCCGAATTGGTTCCAGGGAGAAGTGGTCTTGTAATCTTTTGTCAGGTTGTCATTCACTCTAACGATAGCCGAAGCCACGTCAACACCATCGAAACAGTCATAATCGGCCTGCGGAACTGATTCTGCATAGCATTCTATCGTCAGCGACTCTGCATCAGCCCGTGTGTACGCAGCTGCTTTACCGATACCCGAAAAGGCCTTGCTGCCAATCTGCCGGACGGTCTTACCCAGCATCATCTTAATAAGGTTGCGGCAACCATCAAAGGCATTCGGCATAATGACCTCGATTCCGTCAGGAACAGTCAGAGACGTAATTCGGTCATTACCTTGGAAGGCACCCTCACCAATAACGAATATCTTATAGAGTTTACCCCTGATGGTCACTTCCGTATTGATTACCACATCGCCTGCTGCATCAGCCATACTTGTCAGTATTGCGCCATAATCGTCGAGCTGGTATGTAACACCATCCACCTCATAGCTAGCCTTGGTGAAGCTTCCCGTCACCGTTACGTCTTCTGCCGGCATCTTGCTCGGAATCCAACTCCATCCGCTGAAATCATAGCCTTCCTTTGTCGGCTCTTCCTCTGCGGTTATCTCCGAACCATACTCCACCTCTACGGTCTTGTAAACCTCTCCATCGACATAGTATATGATCGTGTACTTGTTTGCGGTGAAGTGTCCAGTAACGGTAACATCGTATGCAGGCATCGTCTCCGGAACATTGTCCCAACCTGAGAAGGTATAGCCCTCCTTTGTCGGCACAGCCTCTGGGGTAATGGAATCGCCCTCATTGATCTCAACGACCTTATACTCCTCACCATCCACCATATAGGTAAGCTTGTATTTCTCTATCACCTCCGTGCCAGGAATGGCCACAATCTCCTTGAAATTCTTCCAAGGCACAGTCTCCTTATATTTCTTGATCGCGCTCCCTGGCACATGTAGCGTAGCATTCTTTATGGACTCGTCAAAAATCGGATTCCCTACATTATCTTGTTTTCTATAATAATTATTATATGTCTCGAAGGCAGGAGGAGTTAGTGTGTAACAGTAAACATCAGAAAGCATATTGCAACCTTCAAAAGCACCTGCAGATATAGTATTTACACTCTCAGGAATAGAAATCGTTTCAAGGCTTGTGCAATTCTTGAATGCAAAAGCGCCAATCCTTGTCAAAGAAGTGGAAAACGAAACTGACTGTAAGTCTGTACATTCTGAAAATGCGTACGCACCTATATCTGTAACTGAATTGGGTGTTTCAATCTGTGTTAATCTTGTGCAGTTTTCAAATGAAGCTTCGCCAATGATCTCAATACCGTCGGGGATTACAGTCTTACAACATCCTGCAATTAATCTATTGGAAGATAATAATGCATTACAATTCCCACGGGAATCATATACACTATTCCCTTCTTCCACCACGATTTCTTCCAAGTTTGTACAACCATTGAAATATGAGGTGTATGGTTCGTGAATATGAGGGTAATGATTAATTTCCCTAATGCTTGCTGGAATAGATATCGACGTCATCTCGTTACAGCCTATAAAAGCTCTGTCGTATATATACCTCACCTCAAAAGTAATCTCTTTATTGTTGCCAACTTTTTGCAACAATACGTTTATAGAATTGGGAATTACAATTTTACCGGAATACCTTTTGCCTCCAGAAACCTCTGCATATAGTGGCGAAATTTCACCTGTTTCACGGAACCAGTTATACATCAACAAGTATTTAACACCATCGATCTCAACGCCTTCATCAATTAGTACACCTTCCGCATGTGTACATATAGGAAGTAATAATATAATAAAAAGAATTAATAGTTTTTTAGCAAACATATTCGTTAGAATTTTTAAGTTTATAATGCAAAGATAATTAGTGGTGTCTGATAAAAAATGAAACATAGCCAAAGAAAATGGAGACAAACCTTTCGATAAGTCTCCAAAGATTTATAATTTTGCATTTGAGACAATCTGAATTCAAATCTATGGGCTTACTACAAGCTAAGAATATCTTCTGGATCCGTTGGTTCATACTTTCCGTCTTTGACTTCCATGATGACAGTTCCAGATTCCATGACCTCAACGGTGTGCCATTGGCCAACTGGGATATTGAGAGCCACACAATCACTATTGGGTGCCAAATCAATTACCTCCGCGACTTCCCCATCATCATTATAGAAGACCTCCCTCAAATGTCCTCGCAGACACACCACGGTCTCTGAAGACTTCCGATGTCTATGTATCGGCAGAGGTGAACCCGGCTCTATTGCATTAAGCATACGTTGAGAATTATCATTCTCATTATTCCTCAGGTCCAGATTCATTCTTAGACGAGGAGAACGCTTTGCTTGCTCACTTAAATCATCAAGTATTTTCTTTGATATTTTCATTACCATACTATTTTATTACAGCATCAACTCCACGATATATCAAAAAAAACACACCCTCAAAGAATCTATTGGGAAAATGGTGGCATGGCGTATACTTTTCTTTGTATTCCTCCACAAAAAATAAGCTTATATACGAAATATGAATATTTCTGATAGTAGCTTTTATCTCTATTATTCCCGAAATTACCCGTTTCAAATATGATTTGAAGAATCCGATTCGCCTTTTTACTCCACTTATGCGACGGAGAGTAAAGCGGCATCGCTTCTTCTGGCATACCTAACGAATTAACCGTCATCGCAGCAAACGTCCTCCATTCCGTTAGAATCCCAGCACGTTTTAAACGTTTTTCCACAAATCGCATCTTAAAGGGCCATGTGGTTCCACTACCCAGGGATCTATAGCTAACTAAAGTAATATGCTTCGTATATGATTTCTCTTCTTCAAAAGAATACGCGATACACAATAATTATCTACGTGCTACGGGATAATTCTCTTTGCTCAAAAATAAATCCACAACCCCGGCCGCTCCCCATAAAGGACGCTCATAGCATTGTACTATTCCTTGGCTATTTAGCAATAGCGTATAAACACCACTCCCCTTCAATTTTTCTATAAAATCCTCTATGAAAGAGTTCATCGCCATATTACGTTGTTCTAATTGCAGAGCTGCACCAACAAATGTCAGAGCATCTTCTTTGGACACTTTTATACCCCTTACGTAATGTAAACTGTCAATTTTGACGTCCAAGCTAAAAAACAGCCTTTTAGGGCAGTTTTCGCTACCTGAAGCGTCTAAATCGTATTAAACTTTATTATTTTTTAATACCGATGGTCATCGGTAACATATTCTCGTAGTCGGTTCTTCCCTGCATGATTGCCTTGAAGAATTCCTTAAAATATTCAAGCGTTGATACGCCACACATCTTACAAGTCTCAATAAACGTGTGGTAAATAACTGATACTTCTGCACCATCATGGCTGCCAAAAGTCAGTGAGTTCTTGCGCTCTACTGTCATAGGGCGAAGCGTGCGTTCTGCAAGTGAGTTGTCAATGCAATATCTGCCATCTTTTAGGTATAGTATGAGTTGATCCCAGAAGCTCTTCAGATAATTAAGTGCCTTCTGCATCAGGTCTCCTCTCATGCCATTTCCGTCAGCTAAAAGTTTGTCTAACCGTTGCCGTATCTGACAGATGATTTTACTGGTCTTTTCTCCCTGCCGTTCCTGCTGTATCTGTTCAGGAGTAAGATGTCTTAACCGGTACTGTTCTTCCAAATCATACAGCCTTCCAATATTCCTGACAAAGTACTCAACTTCTTCATCCTTCCCCTGTTCAAGAGCGTATTTAAACTTTGCCCTTGCATGGGCCAGGCAGCACAGGTGGTCCACATCTACCAGTTCCTTGTCCAAATACATATAGACGTTGAATCCGTCCGATTGGAGTGCATCAATCTCGGTCTTGTCAAGGAAATCACGCAGCACCTGACGACCACGGCTTCCGTCATCGTAGAAGTAGACTGCTATCTTGGCTTCCTTGTTCACCATACACCAGATGTATTTCTTTCCGTATCTTCCGGCTACTTTCACTCTGCACCAGGTCTCGTCGCAGTTTACGACTGCACCTTTGGCAAGCAGTTTTTCCTTCAGTACAGGAGGCACTTTCTTAAGGTGGTCAGAGCCCTTTACAAACCAGTTGTATACGGTATTGCGGCTAACGTTCATCTTGTTGTTCAGCAAGCGCACAATCTCGCGATATACTGGGGTATTCATGTGATACTTGTTGAATACGAGATTGGCCAGCAATGAGCAAGAAGCATGAGTGCCAGGGAAACGATCTATTACGGTCTCGTTCTCTGACTCAGCGCTAACCTTGGGGAAATAGCCCTTGCGCATAATGCCGTCCTTATCCTTGTAGATAATCATCTCGTAATCGTGCTGTACAATATAGGATACCTGCTCGTATGTAGATTCGTAAACGCTCTTGATAATGGTTGCTCCTTCAGGGAGAAGATTCACATCAAACTCATGTAAAACACGGTTATCTGCAAACATCGTCTGATACTTCATACCCTTGCGATACTCGAAGCTTTTCTGGGTCTGTTCAGCTGATTCTGATTCCTCTACATGTGCAGCATCTGCTTGTGAGTTTGAGCTCATAGCAGTACCATTCGTTCCGTCGAAATCATCCTTGTCTTTCTCTCTGTCCTGTACAGGTGCAGCCTTCTTCTTGGTGCCCTTCTGACTGGTAGAGCCAAAGCGGACTTTGTTGCCAACTGATATCTGTGACAGCAGGTCGTTTACTTTCTGTTGAAGAGTCTTGTTCTGAGTGGTTAGGTCTGCCACCTGATTGGTCAGCTTGTCGATAGACTTCATCAGGTTTGTCTGGGTCTTTACATCCTGCTTATGGGTATCCCTCAGGTCCTTCACCATATCCTTCAATTCCTGGTTCTCCTGGGCACGTTCATCCTCGCGTTTAACAAGGAAGTGTATCATTGATATCAGCTGGTCTTTTTCCATAGAAGCGTATGGATCTTCCGCCCTCATCATACCACCTCCAATGAGCAATCTGTTCAGAACTGCATTACCAAAACTACCTGTGCCTCCAGTGATAAGGAGGACTTTGTCTTTAAATACTGACATATTATCTAATTCTTAATTGTTTATTATCGTGTTAGATTTTTCTCCAAACCATCTTATTAACAATACCAACATAACTTTGAATAATCTTCACCACCTTAGTTGATACATTCTCTTCAATATAGTCAGGTACAGGAATGCCAAAATCTAAATGTGATTTTCTCGTTTTGTCGGGAGATAAATGGCGAGAAAAAAATTTTTTGCTTAGTGACAAATCCGCGTAAGAAGCTGAAATACAGAATGTTTACGGAAGTCGAATCCTAAAATGATAAATGCAGACGTAAATGTCATCCCGGAGAAAGGGCTCAAATGAAAGTAAAGACATGTGGTTAAAAGTAAACCAAAAAAGTCTGATGAAATTTGAAGGGGTTTTTACCCGGT
>JAEEGJ010007093.1_pt1 | contig 32686 bp, 34 predicted proteins | sample 8958761 | NCBI WGS metagenome assembly JAEEGJ01 (sample SAMN16246546, study PRJNA631951) | gut metagenome | biome: gut microbiome; feature: rumen; material: RS-attached | host: Bos | place: Iran: Karaj | collected 2018-10
GTGGTGGAGAAGGACGGAAAGAAAATCGCATATATCTGCTTCACCAGAGGAAAGGACATCGCGGAAGGATACATTCCCGACTGCGTCTTTACCAAGGTTCAGGGATTTAACGATGACGAAGTCTCCATGCTCACGGATTACCTCAGAGCCAACCTGACAGATCTGAAGAAAAAGGCAGCCGCCATCAATCCGCTGAATGCCTTTATGGGGAAAAGTAAGTCATGATCCGCAAGCACATAATCTTCTATGGTTCCGTTCAGGGAGTAGGCTTCAGGTGGAGAGCCCGCAGCGCTGCCGAATACTATTCCTGCACCGGATGGGTAAGAAATGAATGGGACGGCTCCGTCTCCATGGAGATCCAGGGAACGGAAGAAGCCATCGAATCAGTGATCCTGGCTATAGAAAAAGGCACATTCGTACGGATAGAGAATATGGATGTCAAAACTATTCCCGTGGTGGAAGATGAATATGGCTTTGTGACGGGATAGGGATGCTTGGAGGGAACTGTACGCCCCATAAATATGCTATAATCTGTCTATAAACGGTTTTACCGGTATTTAGGAGGACTTTGCAATGGTTTGCCCCAGATGCGGCGCTGACAACAGCAGTGTGATAAATGAGACGACAACCACGGGTAAGGATTTCTCGGCAGGCAAGGGATGCTGCGGTGCGATCCTTTTCGGACCGATAGGCGTGCTTTGCGGAGCCTGCGGCAAAGGAAAACAGATCCACAATCAGGCTTATTATGTTTGCAACAACTGCGGTAATAAGTGGAAAGTATGACAAGATCAGATGAAAGATGGATAAAAGCTATGGAATTCGGTCACAGGATGGGTTGCCATCAGATGCCGGAACGTAGCTTTTTCTTTAATGGATACCAGTTTCCGGTGTGCGCCAGATGCACGGGAGTCCTGATCGGCGAGATCATCGCCATAATAGCGATCATCTGCGGAGTCAGGCTTAAGAAACTCCCTATCATCGGGTCCATTGGCGTTATGGGAGTGGATTGGGGTCTGCAATGGACTGAAATCCTGCCATCTACCAACCCCAGAAGGCTTATCACGGGTATACTCTGCGGGATCGGATTAACTTATGTGTATTTCTATATTATCAGGATGGCAGTGTGCGGGCTTAAGCGCAGCAAAGGGTAAATCTGAAACTGCCGTACCTCTTTTTCTTTGATGTGCCTGATTTACGTGATAATATGACTGTATAGGATTCTTACGAGAGAGGAGAATCTATGAGATCATTCAAGAAGATACGTATTGCAGATAACGCCGTACCATTCATAGTCGCGCTTGTGGCGATAGTTATCGTTGCCATAATAGCGGTATTTGTATACCGAAAGAGGGATAAGGTTGAGGCTCAGCGTACGGCCAAGGTCGTTGAGATAAACGGCCCCTGCACCATTATGCGTGAGGGCGCGATAATAAATGCCGCAGCGGATATGCCTCTGTATTCCGGAGATACTTTCTATTCCGGAATAGATGCTTCAGCACGCATCATGATCGATGATGATAAATTCCTCTGGCTCGATTCAACTACCAGAATCAATTTCACGGCATCCGGAACTCCCGATGAAACCCATACTCTGATCTATGTCCAGACAGGATCCATGCTCACCGAGGTAAAAGAAAAACTTGTCGATGGCGAATCCTTTGATATAGTTACGCCCAATTCCTTCATGGAGATACACGGAACCAAGACTTTGACTAAGGTGGTCACGGATGATGTGGGCGTGGTCACAACCTCGGCTGCGGTGCTTGAGGGACAGGCATTGTTTAACTCGGTTAATGTCATGGACGGAAAGGCTTTGATTGTATCGGAGAACATGCCTGCCGGAAGTTCGCTGTCGGTCTCTGTTTCCGAGGGAGCGCTTCCGGGTGAAGAAAGAATTAAGGGAATCGCAGGTGGTGATGCCGGCTCGGAAGGAGGTGCTCTCACTGTATCTTCATACGAAGAAGCAGGAGTAGTCAGAGGAGAACATTGCTTTGATGACGATTTAATTGACCGTGTTAATGAGGTGCTTGCCGTAAGTCAGCAGGAAGACATAGCAAACGGAAACGGCGTACCCGATTCGGACGAAAACGGACTTAATGATTCGATAGATAATGCCAATGACCTTAGGAGAATAGGAGAAGGCAACGCTGTATCCGACGTCGGTTATCAGGGCGATGCAAAACCTGATGAAGTCCCGTTGCCCGGAGAAACAGTGGGAGGCCCTGAGAATGAGGAGATTGAAGGTTCCGCGGCCGGAGATGATGCAGCTTTAACTGCTGTAGATGCTTCACGTTTAGCTGAAGAACAAGCAGCCAGGCGTGCCGAAGAAGAGAAACAAACTCAGGAAATACTTGCTGTAGAAGCCGCTATTGAACAGGTGAATGCTAATCTACAGGCTATTGCAGAACAACAGGCTGCAGATCGTCTGGCAGCGCAACAAGCCCAAGGGGAGCAGCAGGGAAGTGGTGCGCCACAGAATTCATCCGCTTCATCGTCGGATGATCCCGGCACTCCTCCTTCAGCTCCGCTTGTGGAAGGTTATGTAGACACTTTCGGTAACGGATCTTTTACGGGAACATATAACGATGACGGTTATCCGATCTTTGTGACTGAAGACGGTGAACATTATTTTATGACTGAACAGTCGGAAGCGGGAATTCACTGGTTTGATCCCACCGATCCCACAGATCCTACCGATCCCACAGATCCTACCGATCCCACGGATCCTACCGATCCCACGGATCCTACCGATCCCACGGATCCCACCGATCCCACTGATCCCACGGATCCTACCGATCCTACAGATCCTACAGTTCCCTCTGATCCATAAATAAATGCATATGAATTCAATACTTATCAAAGACACAACCAAAGAAGAACGCGAGCAGATAGTTGCCGAATCCATAGGCAATATCAACGGATCCTGTGACGGCTGCATGGCCGGACTTGCCGAGATGTACCGGGATTATATCGATGGCAAAAAGGAGATCCGCGACATCAATATGGAATTCAGGGCCCGCTATGAATCGGGAATTGAAGCACCCGAAAGAAGCAGGTGCGAGTATTTCTGACAGACCGTAAGCATACCGGGATGAGACGGATGGGATGATGCCCGCATAAATCCGGTTTTCTCCTAAATTTTTAGCCTTCTTGTGTTTTCTCCTAATTTATTCTAATATTTAGGAGAAAAGCAAGAGGGCTATTATAATGCGATCTTTTGATTACACCAAATACAAAACATGTCTCTGGGATAATGAGATATTGAATTACCTGTCTCAGATCCATGAATACAAAGGAAGACAGGAGCTTTTCCTTACGCAGAAACCGGCGGACGTGGAAAGGCTTATTGACTTTGCCAAAGTAGAGTCCATTGAATCTTCCAACAGGATCGAAGGCATAGTAACAACAGCAACCAGGATAGGGCAACTTGCAAAAGAAAAAACACTTCCCCGTAACCGCGATGAAAGTGAGATTGCGGGATACAGGGATGTTCTGAATACAGTTCATGAAAACTATGAATATATAGAGCTTAAGAGCAGCATTATCCTTCAGCTTCACCGTGATCTTATGAAGTATGCAGGTACCGGGAACGGCGGTAAGTACAAGAGCACTCAGAATTACATTAAGGCAACAAAAGCTGACGGTACAGAGGTGATCCGTTTCACACCTGTTCCTCCGTATCAGACGGAAAGCTGCATAAATGAATTATGCGACAGTTTTAATGTGATGATCGGGGATGGCTCAGTTGATCCGTTGCTCCTGATTCCTGTCTTCATCCATGACTTTCTGTGCATTCATCCCTTTGACGACGGAAACGGCAGAATGAGCAGACTGCTTACGCTGCTGCTCTTATATAGATCGGGATATCCAATCGGCAGATACATAAGCATAGAAAAGCACATAGAGAAAACAAAGGAAGCCTATTATGATGCACTTGGAGCCGCTTCCGAAGGATGGCATGAAGAAGAGGATGATCCTGTAGTCTTTGTGAAGTATATGCTCGGCGTTATCCTTGCCTGCTATAGGGAGTTCGACGGCCTGACGAGGATCATCACATATACGAAAGTCATATCCGAAAGTGCAAAAAGAAACCGTACCGTCACGGTCAGGAACAAGGCATATGACATAGTTAAAGCCTCTGTTGATTCACGAATCGGAAAATTCACTAAGCGTGAGATAGTAAGTATATGCCCCAGTATCGGTGAAAAATCCGTCGAAGCCGCGCTTAAGCTGCTTTTGGATGAAGGCTATATCAGTAAGCACGGTTCCGGCAAGGGAACGTTTTATTCAAAGTGTCCATCGAATACCATAACGTGATAAAATATCATTGTTGACGCTTATGAAAGGGTAACACCATGAACAACGACAATTCCGAATCCAAATGTTCGATCTTACTCGGCACTCCGAATCCCGTTACTTTTCACGAGGCAGTGATCCCGGGTTCGATCGAGCTTGATCTTGAACTTCGCACCGCTGCGCAGATAGATGTGACCGGGTACGATGAGACGAAGTATGCGGATGCGACTGCACTTGAGGATTTCATCCGTGACCGTTTCTATGCTCTTTTGGTGCAGTCACTTAAGAAAACAAATAACGGCAGTCTTATGAAAGGCGGAAATCCCGGAAAGTATCTTGCAAGCCTTATCAAGGATGAGCTTGCAACGTACGGCATCACGGGAGAAGTGGAGACTATCGGCTTCGCACTGACCGAGGATTCGGAAAAACGTCTGAAAGAAGCCATGGAGGAAGCAAAACCATATCTGAACGGTGAGACCGACAGGACTGACCGCCCCTATTCGGGCTATCTCGATCAGGACAGATTCCTTGCTAACGCACCCGAGACAGCCACCGCAACAGAGCCTGCTCCCACCCCTGAGACCCCTTCCGAACCCCAGGACAAGTTCTGCCGAAACTGCGGAGCAAAAAGAATGCAAAACGCCAGGTTCTGCACCGAATGCGGAAGTGTTTTCAAATGATTGCCACCGCCAAAGAGGAAGATGTAAAATAGTTCTATGTAAAGTTCTGATCAATCCCGCTTGGAAGGATGTGTCATATGAAAGGTATCAGTGCATTTTTCTACAATTATGATGTTGCGATAATTGTCCTGTGTGCTGTTGTCAATGCCTGCGTATTCGGCTTTACCATTTATCAGATAAGGCAGTCGGCAAAGACACTCTATCCTAAATCCAGTCTCAGGTATAAGACCAAGGTCAACTCAGATATCTCCGCCGAAACGGCAATAATCCTTTCGAAGAAAAAGAGCATGCTCCTCGTGCTTTATTCCACATACGCCAATCTCACCGCTATCTTTCCCCTGCTTGGAATACTCGGAACCGTTGCGGCGCTCATCATGCTTTCTCCAAACGGAGGCAGCGATATGATGGAAAATCTGATGGTCGCGCTCGGAACCACGCTTCTCGGAGCGGTTTTTGCGGTTCTTTTCAAGATCCTCGACTCGCTCCTTACAGGTCCCATAGAGGTTATCTGCGACGATGTCGATTACGTTCTTCGTAATTATGATGGTACCGGGGAAGAAGAATGAAATTCCGAAGACTGCGAAACATTATAATAGAGCTGACATCGCTTCTCGATGTGGTCATGATCCTGATCTTCGCGGTTATGATCAACTATTCCGATGTTGCCGCAAGCAGTGAGGAAAGCCGTGACGAGGCCATCCGGGAAGCGGAAAGCGTCGAAGCTGAATACGATGCCCTCTCTAAGGAATACGACCTTGTACAGGCAAGGCTGAATGAGTATGAACACAGAAATCTTTCCGCGGAGCTTGCCGAAGCACAGAGCAGGCTCGATGCATATGCTTACATGGACGATCTGATCGTGATCGTAAACGTAAAGCTCGAGAACCGCTATGATAACAAGTACAGGGTGCTCAGCTACGGCATAGGTTCATCGGGAGGGTTTTCCACAGAGCCCATCGCCAGGGAAGATGAGACTGAGTTTAATGAACAGATCAATGTCCTTAAGAATTTCCTCTATGAGGAAATAAAAAGCGCGGACGAGGATGCCCAGATATACATTGTCTTTACCTACAATTCGGAAAACATCAACGATGCTGATTTCTATATCCTTGATGATGTCCTGCTTGAAAAAGCAAAGATGAGTGATTCTGTTTTCTATTGTAAAAACGATCTTTATGAGGTGAGTGATCATGGCTAAGGGAGAAAAGAAGAAAAGAAAGATAGGCGTAGTCGGCGGAGCGGGAGTAGCGGTCATAGCACTGATATTGTTTCTCCTGAGCAGACTCGGATTCGGCTTCGGGTTCGGTTCGGGTGACGGACTTAGTTTCGGACAAAACACCGCCCAGGCAAATGTGGAGACCAAAGAAGAAACGACCGACGATGCAGACAAGACGGTAATAACCATCAAGGTTTCCGAAGACAAGATCTATTATGGCGGTGAGCTCTGTGAGAGCATAGACGACCTTAAGGAAAGGATCACCGCTGACGATGCTGCCGGAGCAACCTTCGTCCTCGAGCAGGAGTATGCGATCAAGTCCGCCATGGACGATGTCAAAGCCCTCCTTGCGGAACTCGAGCAGTCCCTCGACATCAAGGTCAAATATCCCGAAAAGTAAAAGAAAAACATATCGTAAGTGAGCTGTCCGAAAGGGCAGCTCATTTTTGTGCCTGAAAACGTCTGAAACCTGCATCAGTAATGCATTTTAAAGCTGTCCATTTTATAACCCACATAAGAGGATATTATGTAATCGTAAGGAAAGAGATCAGACGGAAATGTGAATGCTGACAGAGGAGGTGAGAACATGGGAATGATCTACTATATTAAGGCATTAGGTTTCGAAGAAAGAGAAGATCTTAGAATCAAGTTGATCGAATCCGGATATACACTTGGAGACAAGCAGGACAATGAAAGGTATTTTTCAACTGATCTTCCGTTTTGGGTCGATCTGGAAAATGAAACATACGGGGTCATGGGAAATGTGACCAGTGCCGCTGCAGCCGCTTCACAGGATCGGCTGATAAGCTATAAGGATTTCATAAAGATATTCGATGAGCATCAATTGAAAGTTCATCCTGTTGTCCCAAAACCGCCTGTAAGAAATGAAGAGGATCCGGCCACAGACCAATTGGTGGATGAGCTGATTCAAAAATGGAAGGAAAAGTATGCTGAGGCATATGAGGAGTGGGAAAAGGAGCCTGGCTGGTATGCAAAGTATGTTAGTACGGAATTTATTATCAACGGAATAGAAAAGGGGTTGGGTGCAGGAACTTTTGGTTGGAGCGATGGATTTTTCGAAAGTGTCCAGAGTGAGATTGAGGCTGACCTTGTAAAGCACGGAGCTGTAATCACATATAGTGGCGGAATGATAGATTGACCGATAAGGAGGTCATAAATGCTGAAAAAAGGGAGCAAAGTCAGATATCTGGGCGAAACAACCTGGGCTTATGAAAAAGGAAAGATCTATGAAGTGGTTGGCTATTGTGAGGAATTAGATGCCTGGGGTCTTAAGTCTGAGTATGAAGATGCATATATGGTAGCTGAAGAGTATATGGAAGAGGTTTCGGAAGAATCTGATAAAGGAGAAAAAACTATGGCAATACATGCAAACATCACATTTGATGAGGCCTTAAAGATCGCTTCTGAGCGAAAAGCCAAAATAGACAACTACACGGAATACGACAATGCCTATGTCTTCAGTTTTACCGGTGACGACGGCTATATCGGTGGTCTCGGCCACACCCCCGTTGTCGTTATGAAGGAAGACGGCCGTATAACCACCATGCCCGAATTTGTTTATTCCGGCGCGGGAAAACTTATCAGGGAATCAGTCAGGATTTAAATATGGATATTCTCCTGATGTAATGTACGGATATCTGCTTATCGGAGGTGGAAAATGAATAAAGACAACACAGCGCCTGTTATGGATGATCAGGCATATTTACTTGAAGAGTACGAAAAACTGCTTATAAGACGTGATCAGTTGGAGAGGGATGCAGGATCCTATCAGACAGCGTTTGATGCAGAGTTTGGAGATTTCCTGATAATAAACTTTGAATTAAAGGTCAAATGCATCAGAGTTAAGAAGGAGATCGCATATTGCAGAAGACGTATCAACAGAGGTCTTTCCATTGACGTGGACAGGATGAAAACAGAGATCGATAGTGAAATGAAACTTTACAAGCTTCAGTTTAATGAAATGATCGCCGGAGTAAAGGGTGCCAAGGAGACAGAGAAGGTAAGCGATTATGAGTACAGACTTTCCAGGAAGATCTACAAGAAGATCGTAAAGGCAATCCATCCGGATATCTATCCTATGACCACGGAGGATGAAAACCTTAAGGAACTGTGGAACAGAGTTGTAAAGGCATATCACAAGCTTGATACGAAGTCACTGGCTGATCTTGATGTCCTGGTCAAAAAGGCACTTGAGGACCTTGGGGAAGAAGCCTTTGAAGTGGATCTGACGGATATCGAGGATAGGATTGAAAGGGTCGAAAGACAGATAAATGAGATCCTCACCACGGAACCCTATACCTATGGTGAAATTCTTAATGACGAGGAGAAAAAGAAATCCTTTGTCCGGCAGCTTGCTCTTGAACGTGTTGATTTTGAACAGTATTTTGAAGCATTGACAGCAACCCTTGATGAACTGCTTGGGCAGGGAGGGATAAAACTGACATGGCAGATGAGCTGATCATAGGAAAAAAGAATACACTGTCGCTTTATGGCGAATACACCGTCGGCGAACTTCTGAAGCCCCTTCAGAACGAGATCATGCTGTTTAAGACATATATCGCGGGAATTACCCACCTGGACGATGACGAACCCGTTGATGAGCTTGAGACGGGTGACAAGCTTATCCTGAAAAGACAGCCCGAGAACAGATTCGATGAGAAAGCGATACTGGTTCTTGATCAAAAGGAACGCAAGCTTGGCTATGTTCCCGAGAAGGACAATATTGTCTTTAAAAGGCTGATGGATGCGGGCAAATACCTTACGGCCAAAGTTGTAGACATCAATGATGATAACTATTTCCGTAAAGTGGGAATTGAGATATACTTGGTTGATTTCTGATATGAATTATGTCAACCGGACAAGGACCATAAATTTCCCTTAATTACTTAAGAAAATCCTCAAAAAACCGCACAAATCCAAGCGAAAATGGTATAATTATCCCGTTCGGTCCACATCAAATCCGCCAATCAAAAGGAGCCTTTTATGCCGAAGGGAGCAAACCAGAAGCTCAAGCTCTATTACCTCAGTAAGATCATGCTCGAAAAGACCGACGACGAGCATATGATCACTATGCCGGAGATTCAAAAAGCTCTGGAATCTTACGGTGTTACAGCAGACAGAAAGAGTCTGTATGATGATCTTGAACAACTGAGCAACTTCGGTATGGAAATCATCGGTGAAAAGGTCGGACGTAACTATTTCTATCATGTCGGTAATAAATTGTTTGAGATTGCAGAACTCAAACTTCTTGTGGATGCCATTCAGAGCTCCAAATTCATCACAGAAAAGAAATCCAACGAACTTATAAAGAAACTCACATCATTTGCGAGTGAATATGAAGCTTCACAGCTTAAACGTCAGGTTGTCGTTCAGGGCAGGGTTAAGACCATGAACGAGAGCATCTATTACTATGTAGATGATGTCCATAAGGCTATAGCAGATAATAAACAGATCCGTTTCGAATATATGAAATGGAATACCGAAAAGAAGATGGTTCCTCATCGTGATAGGCCTCATGTAGTAAGCCCTTGGGCATTGACTTGGGATGATGAAAACTATTACTTAATTGCATATGATGAAGAAGCCGGATGTATCAAACACTTTCGTGTGGATAAGATGAAGAACATTCAAGTTCTAAAGGAGAAGAGAACCGGTTTAGAACGCTTCAAAGAATATAACCTGGCCAGATACTCAAAGATGAGTTTTGGGATGTATGGTGGAGAACCAACCAAAGTTAAAATTGCCTTTGAAGATGATATGGTCGGTGTATTCATTGACCGATTTGGAAAGGATATCCCAATACGTTCTAGCAAGAAGGAAGGTTGGTCTGAAACAATTGTAGAAGTGGCAATGAGTGATCATTTCTTGGGATGGATATTTGCTTTGGGATCAAAAGTGCGTATTATCGGGCCAAAAGAAGTGATGAAGAAATTTATGGGATTGATAGATGGTTGTCTTTATCGATACGACGGCATTTAGGTATTTGTATTAAATCTTGATGATGAATTATTATAAAAAACAACTCTTGGTTAAGAAAGTGTGAATGCAGTGAGAACCGTATATCATTATACAAGTTTAGAAACTCTAGCTATTATTTTATCCACAAAAAAATTGAAGTTTAGTAATCTGTCTACACTTGACGATCCCTTGGAAAAGTATGTAAGTCTAAAATGCACATCAATAGATTCACAGTATATACAGAATAAAAGAGAAAATATGGGTGGATATTGCTTTGTTAGTTGTTGGACTTATGAATCAGAAGAATCCATTCCTATGTGGGATATGTATGCTGATAGTAGACAGGGCGTTAGGATTGAGATGCCAATAGAAATGTTTGATATTAGTTTTAACATTAATAAAAATGATCGATCTCTTACACCATTATTTGAAGTTGATAATGAATGTGTTCTGCCAGAATTAATAGATGTTGATTATGGAAGAACAAATGATCCATGCTTGACTATAAGTTTTTTTGATTTTGATTTAGATAACTTAGGAAAATATAAATTATCTGATTGGAAATTTCAGAAAGAATGTAGATTTAGAATATTTGGCTCACGAATAAATAATCAGGACAGTTTTTTTTCATATTCATATATAAAAAAATGGGGAATAAATTGTATTGAGGATCCCATAAAACAAAAATCAGTTAAATTTGTGTTGAATGAGGATGCAATTAATCAAATGAGAATAATGGTTGGACCGGAGATGCCAGAAGGAAAACGGATATTATTTGAGGCTTTGATGGAAAAATACAAAATAGATGATAGTAGAGTGACTAAGAGTAAATTCACAGAGCACAATGACTCTTAATAAAGTGAAAGATGAGGATAAAAATGAAGGAAGATTTAGTGAAACTGATAAATTCCAGGAATGAGATCGAAAAATGTTTTCATAGCGCAGATATCGGACTTAATAAAGGGTTTGAAATTATTCATGATACGCAAGAATTTCAGGATTGGTTGCAGAGCTTATTGTTTGAATTGCAATATATTTTTGATCATACGAATAATAAGTTTATTTTTGAAACAATCACTCTTTGTAAAAGTAATATGAATGGGGTCACGGATAAACGCATATTTATGGAATTGTCTGGGAAGTTGAAGGCTATATCTGAAAAGATAGATCAATTATATCCTGACAATGAGGTGACAAACCAAAACAATTATGGAAGCTCTGGAGAAAAAAGTGAGTGCTCGACAAGAAAACCCTTAATATTCATAAGTCACTCGTCGGAAAATAAAAAACAAGTTGGTTTTTTTGTTGAGATGCTTAGGGCAATTAATCTACAACCGAGAACTGAAATATTTTGTAGTTCTCTTCCCGGTTATGATATCCCGATTGAGTATAATGGTAGTATCTTTGAATTCCTAAAAAGTAATTTTTTGAACTATGATATTCACATGATAATTTTTCATTCAAAAGAGTATTATGACAGTCCTGTTTGCCTTAATGAAATGGGGGCTGCTTGGGCTTTGAAATCTAATTGCCATTCTATTTTACTTCCGGGTTTTGACTACATTAATATGAAAGGTGTTATAAACGATGAAAAAATCGCAATAAAGCTAGACAAGGAACAGGCGGAAGTATATGACAAACTGAATCAATTGCGTGATGAATTTGTTAAAGAGTTTAATCTTATCAAAGTTCCTGACATAATTTGGGAAAAGGCGAGAAATGATTTTGTTGACAAGGTTAATTTATTGAAAAATTCAGAAGATGTTTAGTGGTGATTCTATTTTTGAATAATGGTTTTTGTTGCAAATTTAGAAAGGCTCAGAAATGGCAGATAAGACTCAGGCAAATATCGGCTTTGAAAAACAGATTTGGGATGCAGCTTGTGTCCTTTGGGGGCATATTCCTGCAGCGGAATATAGAAAAGTAATTATCGGACTTATTTTCCTTAGATATGTTTCTACTGCATTTGAGCGTAGATACGAGGAACTTGTAAAAGAAGGTGATGGATTTGAAGATGATCGGGATGCTTACGCTATGGATAATATTTTCTTCGTTCCGGAAGAATCCAGATGGAAGACTATTTCGTCTGCAGCACATACTCCGGAAATAGGAAAAGTCATCGATAATGCAATGCGAGCTATTGAGGCAGAGAATAAATCTCTCAAGGGTGTTCTTCCTGTGAACTATGCAAATCCTGATCTCGATAAGCAGGTGCTTGGAGATGTTGTAGATATCTTTACCAATATGGATATGGGAGATGCTGAACAAAGTCAGGATCTTCTTGGCAGAACATATGAATATTGTATTGCACAGTTTGCTGAAAAAGAAGGAGCGGGTGGTGGAGAATTCTATACCCCTTCTAGCGTTGTAAAGACTCTGGTTGAAATATTAAAGCCATTTGATAACTGCCGTGTATATGATCCTTGTTGCGGATCGGGTGGCATGTTTGTTCAGAGCGCTAAATTCATAAGAGCGCATTCTGGGAATAGGGGAACGATTTCAGTATATGGACAGGAAGCAAATCCAGATACCTGGAAGATGGCTAAACTTAACATGGCAATTCGCGGTATAGAACCGGATTTCGGTGCACATCAAGCTGACACTTTCACGAACGATTTGCATCCTACGCTCAAGGCGGATTTCATCCTTGCTAATCCGCCATTCAATTATCATCCCTGGAATCAAGAAAAACTTGTAGATGATGTCAGATGGAAGTATGGTTTGCCTCCTTCTGGAAATGCGAACTACGCTTGGATTCAGCATATGATACATCATCTTGCACCTAATGGGAAAATAGGACTTGTACTTGCTAATGGAGCACTTTCAACACAATCAAGTGGTGAGGGTGAGATTAGAAAAAGAATAATCGAAGATGATCTAATTGAGGGTATTGTTGCCCTTCCGACACAGCTCTTTTATAGTGTAACAATTCCTGTAACATTGTGGTTTATCACAAAAGGCAAAAAACAGGCTGGCAAGACTCTATTCATAGATGCTCGAAAAATGGGACACATGGTAGATCGAAAACACCGTGATTTTTCCAATGAGGATATTATGAAGCTGGCTGATACATTCACTGCATTTCAGAATGGAACATTGGAGGATGTAAAAGGATTCTGCTTTGTTTCAACATTGAAGGATATTGAGAAGCAGGATTATATACTTACTCCCGGACGATATGTTGGTATTGAGGAACAGGAAGATGATGGAGAGCCTTTCGAGGAGAAGATGAGAAGAATGACTTCAGAATTATCAGATTTGTTTGTAAAATCACACGAGTTGGAAGATGAGATTAGAAGAAAACTGGGAGCAATTGGTTATGAAATATAGTCTTTCTAGTATATGTGATTACGCAAATGGAAAGGTAGAAGTCGCTCTTCTTGATAAAAATCGGTATATATCCACTGAAAATATGTTGCCTAATAGGGGCGGAATTACCCAGGCTGACTCTTTACCGACAATAATTCATACACAGGAATTTAACTCAGGAGATGTGTTGGTATCAAATATCAGACCATATTTTAAAAAGATATGGTTTGCGGATTTTGATGGCGGCTGTTCAAATGATGTTTTGGTACTCCGGGCTAAGGATGGAGTGAGCAAGCGATTTTTATACTATGTTCTTACTGACGATGCATTTTTTGAGTATTCGATGGCTACTTCAAAAGGAACAAAAATGCCTCGTGGGGACAAGACTGCCATTATGAAATACGAGGTCCCGAAGTATTCTTATGATAAACAAGAAGCGATTGCAGGGGTTTTGGAGCCTCTGGATAAAAAGATACAACTTAACTGTGAGATAAATGATAATTTATTTCAGCAAGCTCAGACTATTTATTGTGATATGTTCATCACTAAAGCCAATGATTCATGGCGGCTTGGGCATCTTTCCGATCTTATTACTGTTCGATACGGAAAGGATCATAAAAAACTTGCCGATGGCATATATCCTGTTTACGGCTCTGGTGGCATCATGCGTTATGTTGAGAAACCTTTATATGATAAGGAATCTGTTCTTATTCCACGAAAAGGAACTCTCAACAATGTCATGTATGTTAATGAGCCGTTCTGGTCAGTTGACACCATGTTCTTTGCAGAGATGAAACAGTCAAATATAGCAAAATTCGTTTTTCATTTTGTAAAGAGTAAAGACCTTGCATCTCTCAATGCTGGTTCTGCTGTGCCAAGTATGACAACAGACATATTGAATGCAATGGAGCTTCGTATTCCGGATACAGATACTTTGTCTAAGTTTGAAAGTATTGTTGCTCCAATGTACCAATATATACAGCTGAACACACAAGAATCCGGCAAATTAGCTGAATTGAGAGACTCCTTATTACCACGGCTCATGTCTGGCGAACTGGATGTCTCTAAACTTGACCTTTAAGCTGCTAAATTATCATTTATATATGAACAACTCTCACCAACGGCGAGAGTAACGCCAACGGAACTGCCGTTGATGTCGTTCTCTGGAAATAAAATATAAAGGAGAAACGACATGAAGGATGAACTGATGACGGGGGTAATGCAGAAAATGTTGCCCTACCTCGACAACTCTCAACTGAGGCAATTGAAAATAGTGATGGAGCAGACACTCTTTCACTATGAAGTGACTGGTGCAGTGGTTAAGACGGAGGTGGACGATAGCAATGACATTATAGAAATGTTCCTAGCCGCCAAGCGGATCGAGGGGTGCTCTGAAAAGACATTAAAGTATTATCAGACCACGATTGATGCCTTGGTATCATCTCTCGGTAAGAATGTCCGACATATTCTTACGGAAGATTTGCGGACATACCTTACCGAGTATCAGAGCAAGAACCAGTCGAGCCGGGTAACAATCGACAACATACGTCGTATCCTGTCCAGCTTCTTTTCGTGGCTTGAGGATGAGGATTACATAGTAAAAAGTCCCGTTCGCCGTATTCATAAGGTAAAAACAGTAAGTAGCATCAAAGAGACCTATTCTGATGAGGACTTGGAGAAGCTACGCGATAACTGTGAGGAACTGCGAGACTTGGCGATGATTGATATGCTAGCTTCGACGGGAATGCGTGTCGGCGAGATGGTTCTTTTAAACCGTGATGACATCGACTTTTCGGAACGGGAATGCGTGGTGTTTGGTAAGGGTGATAAGGAGCGGATTGTTTATTTTGATGCCAGAGCCAAACTGCACCTACAAGAATACCTTGATAGCCGAACAGATGATAATCCTGCACTGTTTGTGACCTTGAGGGTACCACACGAACGGATACAGATCGGAGGTATAGAACATCGGCTCCGTGAGATTGGGAAACAGCTGGATATCCCTAAAGTACATCCGCATAAGTTCAGGCGGACACTGGCTACAATGGCGATTGATAAAGGAATGCCTATCGAGCAGCTTCAACGACTTCTTGGGCATCAACGGATAGATACGACCTTGCAATACGCAATGGTCAAACAGAGCAATGTGAAAACAGCTCATAGGAAATATATAGGTTAGGACGGAGATATAATGGAAATTCAGAATGCGACATTAGCTTCACTATCTGTTGACGGACGTGGTTCATATGGAATCGGAGCATCAGCAGTTGAACGCTCTGAAGATTTATATACTTATCTTCGCATCACGGACATTCGGGATGACGGAACTCTCAATATGGCTGATTTGAAATCGGTTGATGATGAGAAAGCCTCTCAATATCTATTGAAGCCGAACGATATAGTTTTTGCGCGAACTGGAGCAAGCACCGGTCGCAACTACTTTTATGATGGAACCGATGGAGAATTTGTGTACGCTGGATTCCTTATTAAGTTCAGCATTGATCCAAACAAAGTGAATCCCAAATATATAAAGTATTACTGTATGTCTGACGCATACAAGGGATGGATTCACTCCTTTAATACAGGAAGCACGCGAGGAAACATCAACGCTCAAACTCTCGGAGGAATGCCGGTGCCCATTCCGCCGCGAACACAACAGGATGGGATCGTAGATATCCTCTCAAGTTTGGATGAAAAAGTACGAAAGAATACGGAGATAAATGATAATTTATCGCAGCAATTAAGACTTATTTTTCAAAATATGTTTATTGATGGTGAACACCCAGAATGGCCTATCGATAAACTGGGGAACTATCTATCATTAGAACGAGGTTTGTCGTATAAAGGCAAATATCTCTCTGATTCCGAAGGTGTTCCTATGGTGAACTTAGGTAATATTTTACCTAATTCAGTGTTTCGATCAGAGAAACTAAAATACTACACGGGAGATTTCAAGGCCAAAGCAACTGTCGTCCCAGGTGATTTAGTTGTTGCCAATACTGATCTAACTCAAGCGCGCGAAGTTTTAGGCAGTGCTATTATGATCCCTGACCTAGGATGTAAAGTAATCATTTGCTCGCATCATATAAGTATTGTCAGAAACTGCAAAATATCTAAACATTTTATTCAGGGCATGCTTAATTCTCCTGTTTATCGCGAAAGAGTTATTGGTTTTGCTACTGGAACCACTGTTCTGGCTTTGCCAAACGAAACTATATTAAACTGTGAATTTGCATTGCCCCCCAATAAACTTGTTATGGAATATGATTCCATTGCTGAATCTATACACCAGAAAAGCGAGCAAATTCGATTAGAAAATCAAAAACTAGCTAATCTGAGAGATTACATTTTGCCACGCTTAATGTCAGGAGAACTTGATGTTTCCGAGGTAGAACTATGAAAGAAAAAGATTTGAGAATTCCTTTCAATGCTCCCCTAAACCATCAAGATACGGAGTCACAGACTTATGGATGTCGTCAGAATAATCCTGACATCTGTGGAAATAATGGCTTGTCTAATATCTGTGCTTTTGTCTGTGATGATGGAATATGTAGGAAACCATCAAGGGCGTGGAAACGACAGTATCAAAAGCTAAAGGGTTAAGCCGCTAAATTATCATTTATTATCAAGGAGATTGTAGGTATGAGTGCAATAAAGGAAATATATGATTTGATTAAAAGCTTGATGGATGAAGCAAAAAAGCGAAAAAATAACGAACTGTTAGATAAATTATTAGATATAAAACTGGCGGTTAATGAGCTAGAGGATGAAAATAGAGAGCTTAAAAGCCAGTTGGAGAAAAAAGAGAGTATAGTCAGACATAAGAATAAAATGTATGTAACTGTTAAAGATGATCCTCAGGAAATTCATTATTGCACTGTGTGCTGGGGAAGAGACGGGAAACTTATTCAAATGTATGATGATAAAACATGTTACGAATGCATTATGAGAGCTAAAAGAAATTGAGCAGATTAAGGAGAAATGTTTTATGTCGGGATTTATTGAAGCAAGCTATGAAAATTCCCTTATAGAATTATTTCAAACCCTAGGATACCAGCATATATATGGCCCGGACGTTGTGCGAGACTACAATAGTCCTCTATATGATGATGTTTTACTTGAATCACTTCATAGTTTGAATCCTGAATTGCCAGATGTAGCAATCAAAGATGCATTATACAAACTTAAAAATTTTGAAAATGGAACTCTTGTACAGAAAAATACTGTTTTTATGAACTATCTTCAGAGCGGTATTGAAGTTAGTTATCATCAAAATGGTGAAACCAAATCAGATATTGTCTATATTATAGATTACTATAACTTTGAGAATAATTCTTTTATCGTAGCAAATCAGTGGACATATATCGAAAATAGTGAAAAACGTCCGGATATGCTTCTTTTTATCAATGGAATTCCCGTTGTTCTTATAGAGTTAAAATCCCCATCAAGAGAAGAAACTGATGCGTCGGAGGCTTTTTTGCAGATTAGAAATTATATGCAGGAGATTCCTTCGATGTTTGTTTATAATGCGATCTGCGTAATGAGTGATATGTCCGTATCTAAGGCAGGCACTATTACTTCTGGTGAAGACCGTTATATGGAATGGAAATCCAAGGATGGAGACAAGGAAAATACTCAGTATGCTCAGTTTGACACATTTTTTGAAGGGATGTTTGAAAAAGAACGCCTTCTGGATATCTTGAAGAATTTTATATGTTTTGATGCTGACGGAATTAATTCCTATAAAATCCTTTCGGCATATCATCAGTATTTTGCAGTAAAAAAAGCAATTGAAAGTACAAAGAAGGCATCTGCTGAAGACGGAGATGGAAAGGGAGGCGTTTTCTGGCATACTCAGGGGTCTGGAAAATCTCTTTCAATGGTTTTTTATGCGCATTTGCTTCAGCAGGCACTGGATAGCCCTACAATTGTTGTGATCACAGACAGAAACGATCTTGATGATCAACTGTTTTCTCAATTTGCTAGGTGTAGTGATTTTCTTCGTCAAAAGCCGGAACATGCTACAAGTAGAGAGCATCTTATGAGTTGGCTAAATTCCAGAAATGCTAATGGAATTATATTCACCACTATGCAAAAATTCGAAGAGTCAGATTCTGCTCTTTCAGATAGAAGAAATATTGTTGTTATGGCAGATGAGGCACATAGAAGCCAGTATGGTTTGTTTGAGCGTATTCGTATGGTGAAAAATGAAGATGGCAGTACTGAGGCTAGGCGTGTTATCGGCACGGCCAGAATCATTCGTGATTGTTTACCTAATGCAACATTCATTGGTTTTACCGGCACTCCGGTATCTTCAAAGGATAGAAACACCAGAGCGGTTTTTGGAGACTATATTGATGTTTATGATATGACACAGGCAGTAGAAGATGGTGCCACGAGACCTGTATATTATGAGAGCCGTGTTGTGAAACTCAATCTTGATGAGGAAACTATAAGGCTCATAGATCAGGAGTATGACTTGATTGAAGCAACTGATCAAGCAGATGAGATGGTTATCCAGAAGAGTAAGCAAATGCTTGGGAAAATGGAAGCTATTCTGGGAAATCCTCAGACTATTAATTCCCTTGTTAAGGATATCATTGATCATTATGAGAATCACAGAGCTAATCTTCTTACTGGTAAAGCTATGATTGTAGCCTATTCCAGAAGTATAGCTATGGATATATACAAGAAGATTCTCGAATTAAGACCGGAGTGGATGAAAAAAGTTGCGGTTGTAATGACGGAAAGTAATAAGGATCCAGAAGAATGGCGTAAGATTATTGGAAATAAAACACATAAAGCTGAACTCGCCAAAGAGTTTAAGGACAATGATAGCCCTTTGAAGATAGCTATTGTTGTAGACATGTGGCTTACCGGATTCGATGTTCCTTCTCTTGCTACTATGTATGTCTATAAGCCTATGTCCGGTCATAATCTTATGCAGGCCATAGCGAGAGTAAATAGAGTGTTTCAGGATAAAGAAGGCGGTTTGATAATTGATTATGTTGGCATAGCTACTGCTTTAAAACAGGCGATGAATGATTATACCGCCAGAGATAAGAAAAACTATGGCGATACAGATGTCGCTAAGGTTGCATATCCGAAATTCATAGAGAAATTGGAAGTCTGTCAGGATCTTCTGCATGAATATGATTACTCTGACTTTGCTAAAGGGACGGATCTAGTGCGAGCAAAGATCATTACGGGTGCAGTAAACTATATTGCTGCTCCCGATAAAGAATCACTTTTAAAGAGCTACATCAGGGAAGCATTACTATTGCACCAGGCTCTTTCTCTTTGCTCATCTCTTACTACAGAGGATGAACGAATTGAAGCGGCGTTTTTTGAAGCTGTAAGGGTGATGGCCGGACGTATTATTGTTGATGTGAAGAGCAAGATTTCCCTTAAAGAATTGAATGAGCGAATTAATAATCTCCTTAAACAGAGTATAAAGAGTGATGGGGTTATTAATTTGTTTGATGGAGTGAAAGAGGAATTCTCTCTTTTTGATCCGAAATTCTTGGAAGAAATTTCTAAAATGAAACAGAAAAACCTTGCAGTTGAGCTGCTGAAAAAGCTTATTGCAGAGCAAGTGGCTGTTTATAGAAGAACTAATCTGGTAAAATCAGAGAAATTCAGCGATATGATTCATCGTGTGATGAATGAATATTTGAATGGCCTTCTTACAAATCAGCAGGTTATAGATGAACTGATGAAACTGGCTAAAGAGATTCAGGAAAATCAAAAGGCTGGAAATGATCTTGGACTTACCGATGAAGAGTTGGCGTTTTACGACGCATTAACCAAGCCTCAGGCGATTAAGGATTTTTATGAAAATGATGAGCTTGTCGCTCTGACCAAGGAATTAACTGAAACATTACGACAAAACAAGACTATTGATTGGCAAAAACGTGGCGATGCCAGGGCAAAGATGCGAATGATGGTTAAGAAACTGCTTAAGAAGTATAAATATCCACCTGAGGGGATGGATGATGCGCTCGAGACGGTTATGCTTCAGTGCGAACTTTGGGCTGACAATGATTTCTCAGGTTCAAATATTATGTTCTACGCTGATGCAATGGCTTCAGGAGTGAAGAACATGACTTTGGATAACGCTTTGAGTATAGCTAAAAGAGAAAAACAGAATATAGATCATGTGACGGAATATGAAAATGGATTTGTGTTCTCAAGTAAAGCAGATGAGAATTATATTGGTGGAATTGGTCATTCGCCTATTGTTGTAATAAAAAAAGATGGAACTATAACAAATATGATTAACTTTATGAATCAGGGCACAGGTAAGGAACTGGGTAGAAAAAAAATATAGTAGTAGATTCAGACATTGATAGTAAACAATATGGAGGGATATATGGGTATTCCACAGATTTCAAAACAGAATATTATTGATGCTATAGCATATATCGATGAACATGGAGTTCCGGATGCACATAAAAGTATTAAGTATGAGGTGGTTGTTGGAAATGGGAAAAAGTACCCGCCTAAATATCTTATGGCTGTCGCTTCTCATTTTGCAACTGGTGAGGGGATAAAGTTTTCTGGATATAACTCTGTGATTGCTAAAAATTTTTTTCATAAAATGGGATATTCAATAGATTATAAACATGAAAAGTATGAATTGACGATTACTTCAAATGAGGTGGTTTCCACAGATGAAGGATTTGATTTCAATAATCTTTATCTTGGTGATGAGTATAAGCCTTTAGATGCATATTTTCAGAATGCTGATGGGAAAATTGTACATAGATTGTATAGAAAGGGTGAAAGGAAAAACACCAATCAGACCCTTCCGAGATTATGTTGTCAAATATATGAGAATCAATTGGCTGCACTCACGGATTATGATAAAAAGAATTTTCCTATATGTAAGTATGCTCCGGAGAAAGAAATGATACGTGGAATCTTTTCTTCTCCTCAGGAGTTTAAAAAGTATAGAAATACTATAGAGTATTTTAGATACACTTCGGATAATGGACCGAGTTTTGTGATCTATTGTTGGAATTTGTTTTCAACTATATATTTTGTTCAGGAATGTCTGAAGAGATATGGCGATGAAGGAGATAAATTTGTTCTTGTATACAGAGATAAAGATGATCAGGAAACTTCAAATGATAATCCTGAAGATGAGCTGACTGATGATTCAATCGGTGAAATTAATGAGTATAGAAATGTTTATTCAGAAAAACTAATTAAGGCAAAGAATATAATTCTACGCGGTGCTCCCGGAACGGGAAAAACATATTTAGCTCATCAAATTGCAGCAGATATTGTAAGCAATGGATATGAAGATGATTTTGATAAGCTGACAGATGAACAAAAATTGCAGGTTGAGTTTGTGCAGTTTCATCCAAATTACGACTATTCTGATTTTGTGGAAGGATTACGCCCGGAAACTAGTGAAGATGGAGGCATGAGATTCACTCTTAAGGATGGAGTGTTTAAAAAGTTTGTTGATAGAGCTAGAAAAAACTATGAAGATTCTCTTAAAAGTGAGGAAGCAATTAAGAATGAATTATCTGTGCAGGAAGCGTTAGATGATTTTTTCTCTTCCATAGAATACGGAGAAACTCCATTTGAGACGGTGACAGGCAATCGTTTCTATATTGATGAAGTTTCTGATAGTCATATTTATTTATCTATTCCGCAGAACGAAAAAGCTAATAAATTAGCAATTAGAATTCAAGATATATTGAAATTACTAGAATCTGATATTGATTTTGAAAAAGTTGGTGAAGTGCGAGATTACTTAAATAAAGGTTATTATAGTCAAACGTATTCATATGATTATGTAATCTATCGGCATATTAAGGCTAAATTCAAGAATGGAAAAAAACAAAAAATTAAGAGAGAAGATGTAAAGAAATATATATTTATTATTGATGAGATAAACCGTGGAGAGATTTCTAAAATCTTCGGTGAACTGTTCTATTCTATAGATCCAGGATATCGTGGGAAAATAGGAGCAGTTTCTACTCAGTACGCAAATATGCATTCTGATCCGACTGACAGGTTTTATATTCCGGATAACGTGTATATTATAGGAACAATGAATGACATTGATAGATCTGTTGATAGTTTCGATTTCGCTATGCGTCGAAGATTCCGTTTCATAGAAATTAAAGCTGATGAAAATACGGAAATGCTTGAAAGTTTAGGTGAGAAATCTGACGAGGCAGTTAAGAGAATGAGCGCTCTTAATAAAGCAATTGTTGACGTTTCGGATCTAAATGAGAATTATCAGATAGGTGCATCGTATTTTTTGAAGTTAAAGTATCTTTCTCCAGAAGAATTATGGAATGATTATTTAAAACCGTTGCTTAAAGACTATATAACCGGAATGTATGATGAAGAAAGCATTATGAAGAAGTTTGAGAAGGCGTACGGCTATAATTCTTCACCTGAGGCTTTTGCGGATGAAACAGATCAAACTTAAAGATAATGAAAATAGAAATAAGGAAGACTTCATTGATATACCGGGTATAATCGAAGCAGTATCCGACAAATCCTTAGATCAACTGGAAAAGAATGGGATATTTGTTTTCCCGGATCTGGTTAATGAAACAAATGATCTGACCAGAGATCAATTTGTTCTGAAAAGTATCAATGATAACTATTGCTCGTCCAATGTTATGGGCTTTTTGGGATGCGGCGATGAAAGATTAACAATTGAATCCAGATTTAGTAATGGATCGGAAGATTTCTTTTTTCAGTATTTGCTTGAAAAGGTATTGGAGTGTCCAAATATTATTAGTATGAAGACGGATGCATCAAATAGTGATAGAATGCATCCTTTGCTTATATTTTTATTTCCTACATATTTGAAAAATGCTCTCAGGAAGGGCGTTTTTAAGATGTATGTGCATAAGGAATACAACGATCAAGACGTTAAAGGCATTATAAATATAGATAGACATATACGAAAGAATACCCCATTTATTGGCAATGTTGCATATAGTCAGAGAGAATATGTTTACAATAATTATCTTATTCAATTAGTCAGACATACTATCGAATATATAAAGAGAAAACCGTATGGATTATCAGTTATATCAAAATGCAAGGATGAAATTAAAATAATTACTGATGCTACACCTGATTACAATGCTAAGGATTTAAGAAAGATTATCATTGAAAACAAGAAGAATACTGTAAGGCATGCTTATTATTTTGAATACCGACGATTACAGAATTTATGCCTTTTGATTCTACAAAATGAGAATCCTAATATAGGTTTTGGTACTAAGAAAGTATTTGGGATTCTGTTTGACGGGGCGTGGTTGTGGGAAGAATACATTGCACAGTTACTTGGCGAAGATAGATTTTACCATCCTATGAATAAAGCTCGCTTAGGAGTGCAATATCTCTTTTCTGTGAAAAAAGGACCAATATACCCGGATTTTATTGGAGTAAATTCTGAAAACCGGATAATTGCAGATGCAAAATATAAACCCGAGGATAATATAAGTAATAAAGATTATCTGCAGATGCTTGCTTATATGTATCGGTTTGAAGCTAAGAGAGGCTGTTACTTGTATCCGGAAATTGAAGGAGCGGAAGATACTGTTTTATGGCTTAATGGCGGTGTGTCATATGAAGAAAATTTATCTCGGCGTGATGACATTTTTGTTGTTAAGCATGGATTGAAAATTCCTGGTAATTCTTCGTCTTATGAAGAGTTTATATCGGAAATGCTTATAAATGAAAGATTATTTGTATATAAGTTGGATATGCGGTTTTCTGCTGATGTAATAATCCGTGATGAATAATGGAAAATACTTTAATGCTTAGAGCAAGTGGTGCAGATACAAAATTAGATTAAATGCATATTGTTGGAGGAATATATGAACGGAGTGCAACAGATTCTAACCCACTTTTATGTAAATGTAGCATTGGGTATTCTAATAGTATGCCTTTTGACAGTAGGATTATTTGTTATTCGGAGTTTGATATCTAGAACCTCAAAATCGCATAAAGAGAAGAAATATAAGGAATCTTCGAAGGGGCTGGAAGTAACAGAATCAACAATTATAAATGAATTGAATGACAAAGGTGATATGATTTGCCCCAGATGTGGAAGCAAATTGGTTCTCCGTACAGCCAAGAAAGGCGATAACGCGGGAAATCAGTTCTATGGATGCAGTGCATTCCCAAAATGCAGATATATAAAGAATTTGTAATATGGACTCAACGAAGTACATGATAATTGCAAAGGGAAATATCCGTACCCGTCAGGTGAAATCATGTGTCTATAACTCATCAACAGACAAATATGACATAACCTTTATGGGTGATAAACGTTACTCTTATTCTAGGAGTAACGTTTCTTTTCTGCGGAATCCTAATATACTTCGTTTTCAAAACTGTATAATTTCCTCCCCCGATGGTTTGAGCTTTTTGGATGTAAAGCAGGTATATGAATTTGATGATGATGGAGTAAAATACTGGCACTTTACGTCTGCAGGAATTCCCTATGATTATAAAAAAGACGATCTTAAGATAACTGGGGAATCTAAAACAGATTATCATGTATCTTCCAATGTTTTTGAGTATTTAAAGGATATTTCCGGTCTCAGTGAGATTCCTAATGATTTCGGGGAGATAATTCTTCAGAAGTATTATGACAAGATTACGAGTATATCTGAACACTCGGCATTATATAAATATTTGAACCCGAAAGTTCCCTTTGATTCTTTAAGGGGAATAATCCCTGTTTTTCCGTTTGGCTGTAATTCCAGTCAGTATAAAGCAGTATTAAATGCCTTGAATAACCAGATAAGTGTTATTCAGGGGCCTCCCGGAACCGGTAAGACACAGACCATTCTTAATATAATTGCTAATCTTATCATAAATGGTAAATCTGTTCTTGTTGTATCCAATAATAATTCGGCAACCGGTAATGTGTTGGAAAAACTTTCCAATCCTAAATACAACATGGGATTTATGGTTGCACCTTTGGGAAGTTCCGATAATAGAAATGCATTTATTGAAGCTCAGTCCGGAAAATATCCGGATCTGTCATCATGGCAGAAAAGCATCAAGCCCGGATTTATGACCAACGTTACCGCACTTTCCAACAGATTGCAGCGTGTTTATGAACTTCGTGAAGATATAGCGATTTTGAAAGAGAAAAAGCATGAAGTGGAGCTTGAGTATAAGTATTTTGCGGATTGTATTAATGATTCAGAGAACGGTGTGATTTCTGTCAGGCACAGGATGGGGATATCAGCTGACAGGGTTATGAAAAGCATTGGAGAAATTCAGGCGTTTTCAGAGGAATCGGGGGATTTATCATGGTGGTTCAAACTTAAAAGCAGGTGGATATACGGGCTGGGTGATAAAGAGTTCTATGAGCATAGATTTACCGATATTATTACCTCATTGCAAGATCTTTATTATAGGAAAACACTTCAGGAGACAGAAGAGCGCATACAGAAAGATGAAAAAGAATTGTCAGACTATCCGAAAGATATTGAAGACAGTTTGATTGATCAGAGTCTGGAATTCTTCAAGTCTATCATAGCCGGAAGATACAAATGGAATGGTGCGAGAGAACTCTTTTCGGATAAATCACTGCTGAATAAGCCTGAACGATTTGCATATGAGTATCCGGTGGTGCTCAGCACTACTTTTTCAGCACGTGCATGTTTGAACCCAAATAAACATCAATTTGATTATGTGATCATGGACGAAGCATCTCAGGTTGATGTGGCGACCGGGGCACTGGCATTATCTGTTGCCCGGAATGCAGTTATCGTGGGTGATACAAAGCAGCTACCCAATGTAATAACCGATGAAACAAGAAAACAGGCGGATGATATAAGGCGGAAATATCTGATATTCGAAGGATATGATTATGCCCGTAACAGCTTTCTTCAATCTGTACTATCAATACTTCCAAAAGCTCCTGTGACTTTGCTCAGAGAACATTACAGATGTCATCCGGAAATAATATCATTCTGTAATAAGAAGTTCTATAATAATGAACTCCTCATTATGACTGAAGATGATGGAAACAGAAATGCACTTAAGGCAATCGTTACAACCTTGGGCAATCATTCCAGAGGACATTATAATCAACGACAGATTGATATCATTAAGAACGAAGTTCTTCCGACTCTTGATGTACCTGATGATGAGATTGGGATCATTGCGCCCTATAACGATCAAGTTAATGAGCTTAGGAAACAGATTCCGGGTATAGATATTTCTACTGTTCATAAGTTTCAGGGAAGAGAGAAGGATGTAATTATTCTTTCTACGGTCGATGACAAGATAGGTGATTTTACGGATGATCCAAATCTTCTGAATGTAGCTGTTTCTAGAGCTAAGAAGCAACTAATAGTAGTTGTATCCGGAAACGAGCAATCTAAAAACGGAAATATTGTTGATCTGGTCTCATATATCAGACATAACAATATGGAAGTGGTTGATAGCAAAGTATTCTCTGTTTTTGACTATTTGTACTCACAGTACAGAGAACAAAGATGGAAATATCTTAAGAATAAGAATCGTATATCCCAATATGATTCAGAGAACCTGATCTATAATCTGCTTTTGGAGGTGTTAGAAGATCATACCGAGTATGGTGTACAGTGCTTTACACCCTTGAGAATGGTAGTCAAGGATCATTCAGGGCTTTCCGAGGAAGAAATTAGGTATTTACGTAACCCGAATACTCATATCGATTTCATGATTTACAATAAGCTTAGTAAGCTCCCCGTAGTTGCCATTGAAGTTGACGGCTATTCATTCCATAAAGAGGGTACCGATCAGCATGAAAGAGACTTGAAGAAAGATCATATTCTTGAGGTTGTAGGTATTCCTATAGTTAGACTTAATACTACGGGAAGTGGTGAGAAAGAGAAGATTCTGAGTGTTATAGGCATGTAATGCCGATTGTTTAATATGTGAATTATACATAGTGTATAATGGATGTGTCGTTGGCATACGGAGAGTTATTATGGACCATTTTGCAGTAATAGATACTGAAACCACATGGAGCGGTGCACTTATGACCGCAGGTGTTCTTATAGTAGAAGCAGATTCGCTTAAAGTGGTGGATTCCAATTACTATATCGCAGTGGATACTCTTGCAGAAGGTGGGTTATACAGTCATGAAGTTCATATGAAGAATCTCGATGAGACAGAGACTACATCTGCGGATATAGGACCTGAGATCCATAAGTATCTGACGAAGCATAAGGTCAAAACCATTCTGGCCTACAATGCAGGATTTGACAGGAACTGCTTATCATACCTGCGTTCATACAGATGGTGCGATATTATGCGCCTTGCTGCATACAAGCAGTACAACTCCGCCATTTCTGAAAATGACGAATGCTGCAAGACAGGCAAGCTTAAGAGAGGATACGGAGTCGAGCCCATCCTTAGGATGCTTGGTAAAGAGATGTACTATGAGACACATAATGCACTGATGGATGCAATGGATGAACTAGAGATAGTCAGACTATTGGGTCATCCGGTTGATATGTATCCGGAAATTTAAGGAAATATATATTTGGTTTTAGTAATTGTCTGGGAGATATGAGTGTATAAGACATTATATTATTATGACAATAATGCTCAGAAGTTTGTATCTGGGACTTTAGATGTTGAGTTTACTGATACTCAGGATAAGTTTCTATCATATCTGCCTGAGAGTGGGATGATACTTGATTTCGGATGTGGTTCAGGAAGAGATACCAGATATTTCCTTTCGAATGGTTATAAGGTTGATGCAGTTGATGGATCCGAAACTCTATGTAAGATTGCTGCTGAAAACACCGGAATCAAAGTTCGACAGATGCTGTTCTCTCAATTGGATGAGCATGAGAAGTATGATGGTATTTGGGCGTGTGCTTCAATTCTTCATCTGACTAAAGATGAACTCCGAACTGTGTTGAACAAAATGATTCGTGCTGTTAAGCCAAACGGTTACATCTACATATCATTTAAATATGGAGAATTTGAAGGGTATCGCGCCGAAAGGTATTTCACGGATTTTACGGAAAACACTTTTAGTAGCTTTCTGACAGCTTTTTCAGGAATTATGTTGATAGAAGAATGGATTTCATCAGATGTTCGTCCTGGCAGAGGTGATGAAAAATGGCTGAATATAATCCTTCAGAAGTCGATTACAGGCTGACTATAGACGAAAAATACCATAACACTTTGGATATAGAAGGATTCTCACATATGATGAAGGATCCTTCCTATTGCTATAAGTTTTATTGGCTTGAAGGGTTAGTCAGACTTCTTTCAGAAGGTGTTCAGAGCACTACCTTTGATTCGGTTATTAATGAAATGATTGCAAGTGCCTGGTATTCTGTCAGGGAGTTTCATATTCATCTTAGCGGATTGCAGGCGGACGGACAGGTTAGAGATGGACTTGAGCGTGCTATTATGACATTGACTGAATTAAGTGATCTTCCTTCAAATGCTTCACGAGTTGAGATTTTAAATGCGATAAGGGAACACGATTCTGAACTAAAGGCAGCCAAGGAACAGCTTACCAATATGGTTCCTTATCGTGCATTATCCGGTTTCTTTGAAGATAAAGAATCTGATATCCCTTGGGGGAGTGTTAAAAGAATTACAGCATATATAGAGAATGTCAATATGAACGTTATTCCGCTTCCATATACACTTGGTGAATCAAGTAAACTAAAGAAGGAGATTTTTTTTAATCCGGCCTGGGCGGAGATGATTCGTGACAATACAGTATCTATTTTGGGATGGATCAATTATGAGAAGGTAAAGTGGTTACAGAATAATAACCCTGAGGTTCCGGGACTTGTGTATAAACTGGCACCAATTGATGAAAAGATCCGAAAGCTAAACAACGTCCGTAAACTCTGGGAAGGGATATTGGAACTTAGTGAAGTGAGGGATGTGTTCACCGGGAAAGAGATAATATCTAAGAAATATGATCTAGATCACTTCATTCCCTGGTCTTTTGTTATGAATGATGAGTTATGGAATCTGATGCCGATGGATTCTTCTTTAAATTCTGCCAAAAGCAATAAACTTCCTAAATGGGATCCATTCTTTGAGAGATTTGCCGGTAACCAGTACATGCTTTATGAATTAGTCCATAAGCGGGAGGGTATCCATAAATTGTATGTAGACTGCTATAAGGATAATCTACATTCCATTTGGGCAGGTCAGGAACTATATAGAAAAGGTAATTCTCGTGAAGAATTCTATCGTATTCTTGAGAACAATATGTATCCTGTATACAATTCGGCAAAGCGACAAGGGTATGAAATCTGGGATTTATAATTTTTTAAACATATTTTAGAGAAGTATGATAGATATCTCATTTGATTTCACAACTGATTCACCGGGATATTGGGACGGATTTTGGAAGCGAAATGATGGTTTGGGATATGGAGGATCTGATCCCGATGTTTCCAGTCCGACTCTTCAGGAGTACCATAGACTATTATGGAGTAAGCAGCTTCCGAATGGTGAGATGATGAAACTGGAAAAGGGAAATTCCGGATTTGATTATCTTACATGGAAAGATTTTCGATTTGGAAGTGATTCGATTATTGTAGGATTTAGATATTCCAAATATAGATATATGATGGATCAGGTTAAAGAACGGGTCAATGACTTCCAGGCCTATTATGAGGACCTCATCAGAAAATCGTATTCCATTGGCGGAACCATTATCTTCCCTAAGCATCCATCCAGTATGAATCAAAACAAGGGAACCAATAGTCTTATATCCGATAGATGGGATCTCACCTTGGAATGCATAAGACGTTACTATTCTGGCGAGGATAGTCCATTATATTCTGTAATAGCGAACGACAAGGACTTTTTTGACTTGTTTGTAGATTTTAAGGGATATGTGGATTATTTCTTTCTGCAGGACGTAGTGTCTGATGACTATAAAAGCGTAATTTCATGGTGCGGGGATTATTCATTTACTGAAAGTGGTCTCCCTAAAACTATAGATGAATATTTCACCTTTATAGGTGCGGAGTTTGACTTTTTGGAAAAAAGAAATTTGAGAATAAAAGAATACTCTATACGAAACAGAATATAAAAATGTATCTGAATGTAAACTGCGATAGGTTCTGTCACGACTGCGGAAGCTTTTTTATATGATGAGCATACGTCTGTTCCAACCCTTCTCACTGCTTGCGTCAGTACGTGTGGTAACTTTTATATGTTTTTTTCACTTGTCTATATAATGTATTCATTTTTTCGAGGTGTTAGGCAGAATGTTTATATATTATGTATTGGGGTGTTTAGCCGGAATTGTATTTGGAACTATATTGTGTTGGTATTTGATTCGCAGACCTATATATATTCGTTTTGAGCATTCTTTTTTGATATGGTCCGAACCGGTTTTGGTTTGTTTTGTTTGTATCATCGTATCATTTTTCTTTGATTTACTTTTCGGAAGTATAGCTGCTGATGCCTTATCTATATATTCAAATGCAACAGGGAATACACTTAATATAAGTGGATGGGTTATCTTTTTTATTCTGAAAGCGTTAGAAAATGGTTTCTTGATTCCAATATTTGTTCATATTAGTTCACTGGTTTTTGGGCGAATTGTCAAAAAACTCGGATTAATTTATTTGTATACATATTCGGAAAATGTCCCCAAAAGTTGTTTCACATTATTGACTTTACTGCTTACTTGTCGTTTGTTGATGTTTATGGAATGGGATGGGGATATTGAGGAAATAGGATTTGTAATTGTTAGAATTATGATGTGGTGGATGACAATTTATGGAACTTGGCGCGGATTTGGTTTTGGATGTAATGTCACATTTGATGAGGATGATAAAAATCCTGAAGAAAAAAAGGAACGTGAAAAAATAATTATTAGGCTGAAGAATTGGGTCGACCGTAAAAAGAATATAATAGTACTAAAACTCAAGAAAATAAGTAACATTTTTAAAGGGGTTGTAAAGTCTATAAAATCTAAAGATGTACGGTACAAAGAAGTCCGCCCAATAATCGAATCTATATGTGTTTGCTTGGTTGTATTATGCTTTCCTATGGTTTCGGAAAACGAAAAATCTTTTTGGGTGATTTTATTATTCGTAGTATTCTTTGGATTGACGATGATCACAGGACTTATATGGATGATGGAATTTTATATATTGGATGAGGAACGAAGTATAGAACAATTTGACAAGCGTATAGCCAAATTTAAATCTAAACAAAATAAGCGTGTAAGTGGTCGTTTTGGCAGAATGAAATATCATATTGATAATAATGCTTTTACCATAGATGAGGTGAATATCAAATATAGTGGATCTCAGAATTCAGATTATGTGAAGTATTTTTCTCATGAAGAGCATCTTTTTAAAGGAACTCGAAAGTTTAAAATATCTAATACTGATGAAATCAAGAAGTATTTACTTGAAAGAAGAGAACAACAAGAAAAAATGATAGATGATGGATTTAAAAGTTGCAGAGAAGTACTTAAAAAACGGAAAATGGAACAGATGAAAAAGTTGAATTAGATTGCTATATAATTCATTGTTGGATATATTTCTGTAAATTCTATTGTAGGTTTTGTAAATAAAACTAGGAGGAAATACCATGCCCTTTATCAATTCTAAAGTTAGTGTAAAGATCACAGAAGATCAGGAGAAGGAACTTAAGTCCAGACTAGGAGAAGCTATTGCCCTGATCCCCGGAAAGAGTGAGAGCTGGCTTATGACAGGATTTGAAGATGAGTATCATCTTTATTTCAGGGGAGATAACAGTGAGCCTATAGCTTTTATTGAAGTGAGCGTATACGGATCTGCAAACAGCGGTGCTTTTTCTAAGCTGACTGCGGAGATGACGAAGATATTCGGTGAGGTTCTGGGTATCGCTGCCGATCATATTTATGTTAAATACTCCGCTACATCCGACTGGGGATGGAACGGGAATAATTTCTGATATATGAAGAAGACATTTATAACTGCCTCGAAAATATTTATACTTCTCGGTGCACTTTCGATGTATGCGATGCAGATCGCAGTGTTATTGCCTTTGAGATTTGCACTCAGGGGTGAATCCGGCACGGATATAGGCGGAGGGTTTGTTCTTGCGTGCATATTATTTTGCGGTTTGTTTGGAATTATAGGCCTGATACTTGCGATAATTGCGGGAGTCAGGAAGGAAGCTCCGGCAACGGTGTTTTCCATGGTGCTCAAGTTCATGATGA
>JAEEGJ010007094.1_pt1 | contig 32685 bp, 28 predicted proteins | sample 8958761 | NCBI WGS metagenome assembly JAEEGJ01 (sample SAMN16246546, study PRJNA631951) | gut metagenome | biome: gut microbiome; feature: rumen; material: RS-attached | host: Bos | place: Iran: Karaj | collected 2018-10
GGTGGCACTTCTTAAGGGCTGTCACCGAATATTTATTTCGGAGGTTTATGAAATGGCAGAGTATAATGAAATGACGATCGCGGAGATGTATGATCTTTCTCAGACAATCGCAGCTGAGCTGTTTGAAGGAAAGACTTATCCTTGGGAAGTACTTCCCGAAATAGGGGATTTTATTGTTAAGCTTGGAGCCACACTTGATCCTGAAGAGTATGAGAAGAGGGGCGAGAACGTATGGATAGCAAAGTCGGCTACCATCGCACCTACAGCCAGCATTAACGGTCCCTGTATAATAGGAAAGAACACCGAAGTCAGACAGTGCGCTTTTATCCGCGGCAAGGCTTTGGTCGGAGAAGGCTGTGTAGTAGGAAATTCTACCGAGCTTAAGAATGTTGTCCTTTTTAATAAAGTACAGGTTCCTCATTATAATTATGTGGGTGACTCTGTTCTGGGCTTCAAGTCCCATACCGGCGCAGGTGCTATCACCTCAAACGTAAAGCAGGATAAGACACTGGTAAAGGTTAACTATTACGGAACAAAGGTTGAGACAGGTCTTAAGAAGTTCGGTGCCATGCTTGCTGACAATGTGGAAGTCGGATGTAATTCCGTACTTAATCCCGGAACGGTTGTCGGAAAACATTCCAATATTTATCCTCTTTCCATGGTAAGAGGTTTTGTACCTGCCGAATCGATCATGAAGACGGGCGGAGTGATCGTAAGTAAAACAGAGGATATCTGATTCTTTGAAAAACAAGTTGCAAATACAGTACCAATATGTTAAAATATTATTAACTTAACTGGAACAAAAGTTTTTATGTTAGGTTGGTTGAAATGAAGGCGGCATTATTTGATCGGGGAGTGACGGGTTTGGAAGTTTTGAATGAAGAAATGCATCGAAGATTGTATTCGGTCCTGAGAAAGTACGGGATTATACTGGGTGTGGGCATAGCCTATGCCATATGGTGTAATTTCAGCAGTCTGAGGATTCCGTGTATTATTCATCTTATTTTCCATGTCGAGTGTCCCGGCTGCGGCATGACACGTGCTGCAGTTGCCATGTCTCATATGGATTTTGCAACCGCGTTTGAATATAATAAACTTTCTGTTACAGTCATCCCGGTTTTACTTGTTCTTTTGGCAAGACACGAATACAGGTATATTAAAGTCGGAGAAAAGAACTTTACGAAGTTTGAAACGATCCTGCTGTGTATCCTGTTATACGTTACCTTGGCTTATGGAATAATTAGGAATCTGGTATGAGATAAGTTTTTCAAAAAAATTTTTGAGGAGGTTCAAGATGGTTTGTTCTAGTTGCGGTGCAAATGTACCGGATGGCGATTTTTGTCCTGAATGCGGAGCAAAACAGGCAAACAAACCGGCAAATCAGATTCCGAATCCTGATCGGAATCAGGGTTATGCAAATTCAAATCCCAATCAGGGTTATGCAAATTCAAATCCCAATCAGGGTTATGCAAATGCAAATCCCAATCAGGGTTATGCAAACGCAAATCCCAATCAGGGTTATGCAAACGCAAATCCCAACCAGGGTTACGCAAACGCAAATCCCAACCAGGGTTACGGCAATCCCAATCAGGGTTATGGTAATCCCAATATGGGTTATGGCAATCCCAACATGGGTTATGGTAATCCCAATATGGGTTACGGAAATCCCAACATGGGTGGCGGATATCCCAATCAGGGTATCCCCCGTGCTCAACAGGGACCGTTCAGTTACTTTGACGGAACCGGTGCAGAGTATCTGGGAATGTTCCTTGTTAACTCCCTGTTGCTTGGCGTAACTTGCGGTTTTGCCATTCCGTGGGTAGTTGTTAGGAATCTTCAGTGGAGAAAGTCACATACCTTTATAAACGGCAGGAAACTGGCATTTACCGGAACTACTGCACAGCTTATGGGTAACTGGATCAAGTGGTGGTTATTATCGCTTGTAACTTGCGGTATTTACTCTTTATGGGTATCCGTAAGAATGAAGGAATGGGAAATGATCCATACCTGCTACGAGGATATGTTAGGCACAGGTCAGGAATCATTTGCGGACAGCTTCTATGACGGAACAGTCGGCGAGCGTCTCGGAGTCGTTCTTGTCGCAAGACTTCTTATCGGTCTTACCTGCGGTATCTACACTCCTTGGGCACAGACTAAGATTATTAAGTTCGATTTGGAACACTCAGTTATTAACGGTGACAGATTAGGCTTTAAGGGTACCGGTGCAGGATACTGGGGCGAGAACGCAATCGTTGGTCTGTTATGTTTGGTTACCTGTGGCTTCTATATGCCTTGGGGTATTGTACGTATCAATAAGTGGACATATAAGAATACTTTCATTCAGTCCATAGGCAACGTACTTAATCCTTACAGATAGGATTTATAGAATTTACTGCCGGGAGATTTCCCGGCAGTTATTTTTTTTAAAAAAATCTTGCCAATCGGTTAAAAAAGTTGTATCATACTATATAATTGTCTGTAATATGTGTTTCATATACTGATAAGGGGATTTGAAGGAAAGGATGTAAGACTATGACAGGATTATCAAAGAAAGCTTTGGCAGTTAAGCCGTCATCTACGCTGGCCATTTCGGATAAGGCGAAGCAGATGAAAGCGGCGGGTGTTGATGTGGTTAGCTTCGGCGCAGGAGAACCCGATTTTCCCACACCTAAAAACGTTTGTGATGCGGCTATCGACGCTATAAATGCGGGATTTACAAAGTATACGGCAGCTTCCGGAATACTTGAGCTGAAAAAGGCAATTTGTGACAAGTTTTCCCGTTTCAACAAGCTTCATTATGAAACAAACCAGATAGTGATCAGCAATGGCGGAAAGCATTCACTGACAAATATCTTTGAAGCGATACTTGATCCCGGGGACGAGGTTATCATCCCCGCACCCTACTGGCTGAGCTATCCTGAGATGGTCAAACTTGCGGGAGGCATTCCGATTTATGTCCGTTGTGATAAGGATAACGGATATAAGATCACGGCTGAGCAGCTTGCCAATGCATGTACCGCTGATACTAAGGCTTTTGTCCTTAATTCTCCGAATAACCCTACCGGTATGATCTATACCAAGCAGGAGCTTGAAGCTTTGGCTAAAGTAATAGTTGAAAAGGATATATACTGTGTATCCGATGAGATGTACGAGAATCTGGTTTATACGGATGAAGAGGTTGTCAGCATAGCATCTTTTAACGAAGAGATATATAAGAGGACCATTACATGTTCAGGATTTGCTAAGGCATATTCGATGACCGGGTGGAGACTCGGTTATCTTGGAGCTGTTCCGGAGATAGCAAAGGCTATCGGAAGCATTCAGAGCCATCAGACATCCAATCCCAACTCAATAGCTCAGAAGGCAGGTGTTGAAGCTCTTAACGGTCCTCAGGATACGGTTGAGGCCATGAGGCAGGAATTCGCAAAGCGCTGCGATTATATGTTCGATCGTATTTCGGCCATGCCTCATGCATCCATCATCAAGCCCAGCGGTGCCTTCTATGCGTTTGTTGATGTAAGCGAAGCGTTCGGACTTAATTACAAGGGTGAAAGGATAGGCGACGTATTTAAGCTTGCGGACATCCTGCTTAACGACTTTAATGTAGCTGTGATACCTTGTAAGGATTTTGGCTTTGATACCCATATCAGACTGAGCTACGCCACAAGCATGGAAAATATAACCAAGGGTCTTGACAGGATCGAAGCGTTCCTCAAGGCGCTTGAATGAAATCGATCGGGACGGTTTTCTGATTGAAATTGCCTCTCTTATATTTGATTGAGTCAGAATGTTATAAGTGTCATTCTGAGCGTAAGCGAAGAATCTTTTAGAGTATTAAGATCCTTCACTTCGTTCAGGATGACAGAATGGGTTATAGATGACAGAATGAGTTATGGATAACAGAATGGAGAAATATATAAATGAAAAAATTTACTTCAAACGAGCTGAGAAAGGCTTGGATAGATTTTTACAAGGCACGCGGACATGTTGACTGCGGAGCAGTATCACTTGTTTCGGACGGATCCACTGGTGTTCTGTTCAACGTTGCGGGTATGCAGCCCCTTATGCCTTACTTACTTGGACAGAAACATCCTTTGGGAACCAGGCTCTGTAACGTACAGGGCTGTGTACGTACCAATGATATCGACTCGGTAGGTGATAAGAGCCACGGAACATTCTTTGAGATGATGGGAAGCTGGAGCTTGGGCGATTATTTCAAGGAAGACCGTTGTAAGTGGAGCTTTGAGCTGCTGACACAGGTGTTCGGCTTTGATGCAGATCATCTTGCAGCTACCGTTTTTGCGGGAGATGAGAATGCACCCCGTGATGAGGAAGGTGCTGCCTGCCGTGAAGCATCGGGCTTTAAGAGAGAAAACATCTTTTATCTTCCCGCAGAGGATAACTGGTGGGGCCTTGAATTCGGACCCTGCGGTCCCGACAGTGAGATGTTCTATGTAAAGGACGATGTACCTCCCTGTGGTCCCGACTGTAAGCCCGGATGCCATTGCGGTAAGTATACCGAGATCGGTAATGACGTTTTCATGCAGTATGAAAAGCATCAGGACGGAACACTTACCCCTCTTGCCCAGAAGAATGTTGATACCGGATGGGGTCTCGAGAGAAATCTTGCGTTCCTTAACGGTTTTGATGATGTATATAAGATCGACCTTCACGCTCCTTCAATCAGCTATATCGAAGAAGCAAGCGGCATCAAATATGATTCGGATGAAAAAATGACCAGGTCCATGAGAATCCTGGCTGACCATACACGTACGGCAGTTATGCTTATCGGTGACGAGGCAAAGCTTCTTCCTTCGAATGCAGGAGCAGGCTACGTACTCCGCCGTCTTATCCGCCGTGCAATAAGACATGCAAGAACCCTTGGTTTAAAGAAGGAAAACATCTTAAAGGTTGCTGAGACATATATCTCAGTATATAAGGAAAGCTTCCCCAGACTTACAGAAAACAAGAACTTTATCCTTGACGAACTCGGCAAAGAGATTGAGCGTTTCGAGGCAACTCTTGAAAACGGCTTAAAGGAGTTTAAGAAGATCCTTTCGGATAAACAGGCTGAAAAGAGCACCAGTATTGACGGAAAATCAGCATTCTATCTCTATGATACCTTTGGATTCCCGCTTGAGCTTACGGTTGAGCTTGCTGAAGAAGAGGGCTTAAAGGTAGATGAAAAGGGCTTTGCGGAAGCTATGGAAGAGCAGAAGCAGAAGGCACGTGAAGGAAAGAACTTCTCACAGAAGCTTACAGGACAGAATTTATTTGATTCACTTGACGACTCCGTAAAGAGTGAGTTCTTAGGATATGATGCACTCGGCTGTGACGGCACTATTGTTGCCATGGCAGGTGCTGACGAGCTTGTAAATGAACTTAAGGAAGGCGCACAGGGAACTGTCATCACTGACAGAACAACCTTCTACGGTACTATGGGCGGTCAGGTCGGCGATATCGGTGAGATACTTGGGAACGACGGCTCTAAGTTTGAAGTAACCGAGACCATCCATGTGGCAGGCGGCAGAACCGCTCATGTAGGTAAGGTGGTATCCGGAAGCTTTAAGACATCCGATAAAGTATCATTAAATGTAAATAAAGAAAACCGTGCAAAGACCTGCAGAAACCATTCGGCAACACACCTTCTTCAGGCTGCACTCCGTGAGGTACTCGGAAATGATGCCCATCAGGCAGGTTCATTCCAGGATCCCGAAAGAACCAGATTTGACTTCTCATACGGTCAGGCTATGACAAAAGAGCAGATCGAAAAGGTTGAGGCAATCGTTAATGCAAACATCGAAAAGGATCTTCCCGTAGTTACCGATGTCATGAGCATCGATGACGCAAAGAAGACAGGTGCAATGGCACTGTTCGGAGAAAAGTACGGTGATTCCGTAAGAGTGGTATCCATGGGAGACTTCTCCAAGGAACTTTGCGGCGGTACCCACGTAAAGCATACCGGAGATATAGCATCCTTCAAGATCCTTTCGGAGTCCGGTGTTGCGGCAGGCGTTCGCCGTATAGAAGCTGTAACCGGTTCGAACGTACTGGCATATTATAAGAATTTAGAGGAAACATTAAATCAGGCTGCAGCTGCAGCAAAGACACAGCCTGCACTTCTTGCCGAGAAGATAACAAAGCTTCAGGCTGACAACAAGGCGCTTGCTTCGGAGCTTGAGTCATTAAAGGCCAAGATGGCAAAGGATTCGCTGGGAAATGTTCTTGACAATGTTGTGGAAGTTAAGAGAATGAAAGTGCTTGCGGCAAAGGTACCGGGAGTTGATATGAACGGACTTCGTGACCTTTCGGATAATCTCTGTGACAAGATGGGACAGGGCGTTGTAGTACTTGTTTCGGAAACTGACGGTAAAGTAAATCTTGTCGCAAAGGCTACGGAGGATGCTGTACTTAACGGAGCCCATGCAGGTAACCTGATCAAAGCCATCGCTCCCATGGTCGGAGGCGGCGGAGGCGGACGTCCCAATATGGCTCAGGCGGGCGGCAAGAATCCCGCAGGTATCGATGAATGTCTCAAGGCTGTTGTGGGTATTGTAGATTCGCAGCTTACAAGTGAGCTGATCGTGCATACCCCTTGATGGGATTGATCACCCCTCATCAGGCTGCTTCACGGCCGCCTTCACCCCGAAAGGAAGTCATAACAGGAGGCGGGAAAGGCTTTAGAGGAGGCGCTGACGGCTTTTTAAAGGCGGTGTTGGCAGAAGAGATGAAAACGAAAGGAGGGGATCGGTGTGAAGAAATTTGCCATTATCACAAACAGTTCGAAGGATAAGGATCTTTTATTCTCAAAAAAAGTTGAAGCACTGATTTCATCCTTGGGCGGAGAAAGCCTTTTTTTGGGCGATCCGTTAATACGTGCGGTCTCGATATCCGACGGAGAAAAAGCGGTTTTCGGAGAGTCGGTCGAAAGAAAGCTTGAAGATTGCGAATGCATAATAGTTCTTGGCGGTGACGGAACAATAATCGAGACTGCAAGGGCTCTCGGCGACAGGACAATCCCGCTGGTAGGCATAAATCTTGGTACACTTGGTTTTCTGTCATGCATAGAAAAGAACCGTATGGAATATGCCGTAAAAGAACTTATAGAAGACAGGTTTACTATAGAAGACAGGATGATGCTGAAGATATCTTTTCCGGGGATGAAGGACAGTAATTCCTGCTTTGCATTAAACGACGTGACAATCACCAGAAGCGGTCTTTCACGTATCATACAGACGGATGTTTATGTTAACGGTGATGCTGTAGGTTCATATTTCGGCGACGGGTGCCTGGTTTCTACACCTACCGGTTCGACCGGATATAACCTTTCGGCAGGAGGACCGATAGTCACTCCCGAAGCAAAGCTTATGTGCATAAGCCCGATATGTCCGCACAGCTTAAACCACCGTTCAATAGTCGTTTCCGGTGACGATAAGATAAGAATAGTTATCGGAGAAAGTAAAAAATCACCTGATACCGAAAGCTTTGCAACGATAGACGGTCAGATTTTCGTAAAGCTGAACAGGGGTGATATCATAGATATAGAACAGGCCGAAAAAAAGATAAAGTTCATAAGATTCCCCGGACAGAGCTATTTTAAGGTGCTAAAGACCAAGCTGGAAAGATGAGGATCATTCGCTGATGCGCAGATTGACAAAAAGAGCTGATGTTCGGGATGATAAACGATAACAAGATGACAATGAACTTAATGACTTTATAGGTAATGCCTTAAACGGTAAGGACAGATTTGGAGGCCGGAATGAAATCCAGAAGACAGAACGATATTTTGAGCCTGATAGAGAAATACGTAATAGAGACGCAGGAAGATTTGCAGAACAGATTAAAAGAACTCGGTTATGATGTTACTCAGGCTACCATTTCAAGAGATATCAGGGAATTAAAACTTACAAAAATGGCTACCGAGGACGGAAGGCAGAAATATTCCGTAATGTATTCGGATAAGAACAATGTTTCGGAAAAATATATCCGTGTACTTCATGATGCGCTGGTTTCCGTCGATACTGCCCAGAACCTTCTTGTTTTAAAAACGGTTGCGGGAATGGCAATGGCGGTAGCTGCCGCGGTTGATTCACTTCACCTTGACGGTGTTGTCGGGTGCATAGCGGGTGACGATACTATATTTTGTGCCGTAAGAACGGTCGAGGACACATTTAGGGTCGCAGACCGAATCAAAAAGTTGACATCCGGCAAAAAATAGATATAATTATATTAAAGATATACAAGAACAGACGGAGGACAATATGTCAGGACATTCAAAATTTGCCAACATCAAGCACAAGAAGGAAAAGAACGATTCAGCAAAGGGAAAGATCTTTACCAGGATCGGAAGGGAGATCGCAGTTGCTGTTAAGGAGGGCGGCCCCGATCCCAACAATAACAGCAAGCTGAAGGATGTTGTAGCCAAGGCAAAGGCTAACAATATGCCCAACGATACCATCGACAGAAGCATTAAGAAGGCAGCCGGAGATATCAATTCGGTTAACTACGAGTCGGTTACATATGAGGGATACGGACCTAAGGGTACCGCTATCATCGTAGAGGCTCTTACTGATAATAAGAACAGGACCGCAGCAAACATCAGGAACGCATTTACCAAGGGCTACGGAAATGTAGGAACACAGGGCTGTGTTTCGTTCATGTTTGATAAGAAGGGTCAGATCATCATCGATAAGGAAGAGTGCGAGATGGATGCGGACGAGCTTATGATGATAGCTCTCGACGCAGGCGCAGAGGACTTCAGTGATGAGGAGGAAAGCTACGAGATCATTACCGCTCCCGAGGATTTCTCGGCAGTTCTTGAAGCTCTTGAGGCTGCAAAGGTTCCTATGCTTGAGGCTGATGTTACGATGATCCCTCAGACATGGGTTGAACTTACCGATGAGACTGACATCAAGAACATAAATAAGACACTCGATCTCCTTGATGAGGATGATGATGTACAGAATGTTTATCATAACTGGGATGAGTGATCGTACCGGCAAAAAGGTATATTAATTTATTGTTTTTATTTCGGAAACTGTATCTTGCAGCTTCAGGTTTTGTTTTTGGAGAAATATGCTTTCAAATATACATGTAAAAAATTTTGCGATAATTGATGAGGCAGACATTGATCTGGCCGACAATCTGAATATCTTTACGGGTGAGACCGGAGCGGGAAAGTCCCTGTTGCTCGGTGCTTTAAACATGGCGCTTGGTGCGAGAACGCCTAAGGATATCATAAGCGCGGATGCTGATTTTGCACTCAGTGAGCTTACATTTACGGGAGTTTCCGAAAAGGTTAGATCGATGCTTGAGGATGCAGGCATATCCGTGGAGAATGATGAGGTTGTCATCTCAAAGAAGCTTATGAACAACGGCAGGAGCATCATACGTATTAACGGAGAGACCTCGACTGCCGCATACATCAAGGATCTGGCAGGCGTACTCATAGATATTTACGGACAGAACGAGCATCAGTCGCTTTTGAAAAAGGAAAGCCAGAGAGATATCCTCGACGAGTTCGGACAGGATAAGATCTTAGCTACAAAGAAAAAGCTTAAGGAAGCATATAATGCATACAAAGCCTTAAAAGATGAAGCGGCTGAACTGATCGATGACGCACAGTCAAGAAAGAGACGGATCGATCTTCTGGAATACGAGATCAACGAAATAGAGAGCGCCGCTATAAAACCCGATGAGGAAGAGGAGCTTAAGGAAAGGCACAGATTTCTGGCGAACGCAAGGCTTATAGCCGACGGTCTGGCCGAGAGCCATGACTGCCTTAACGGGAACGGAAGAGCGGGAGACAGTATTTCTGAAGCAATCAGGGCACTTTCAAGAATTTCGGAGTTTGACGGAAAACTGGAAGAAATACTGAACAGTCTTTCGGATATTGACAGCTGCTTAAGTGATGTCATGAGGGATATGAGCGATTATGCCGAAAATCTTCCCGATGACAGACAGGAGCTTGAGGAAGTTGAGGAAAGACTAGATCTTATCAGCAGATTAAAATCGAAGTACGGGAATACAACCGCACTTATAGATAAATATTTTGAAAACGCAAAGCAGGAGCTTGAAAAGCTCCGGAATTTCGAGAGCTATACCGCCGGGCTTAAAAGTAAGCTTGAAGCTTCGGAAAAGGAAGTCGCTCTTTTAAGCGGGAAGCTTACGGAATACAGAAAGAAAACGGCGCTTTCACTGGGGGAAAAGATCACGGAAGCACTTGGGGAGATGAATTTCAACCAGGTGAAATTCGTGATAGATATCTCACAGAAAAGCGATTATCATGCTGACGGAATGGACGAATGTACCTTCATGATCTCACTGAATCCGGGTGAGAGCTTAAAACCCGTTCAGGAGGTTGCGTCCGGAGGCGAACTTTCAAGGATCATGCTCGGGATAAAGTCTGTCATGGCCGGAAACGACAGCGTACAGACACTTGTCTTTGACGAGATAGATGCCGGTATCAGCGGCAGGACGGCACAGATGGTTTCGGAAAAGCTGTGCAGGATAGCAGCGGGTCATCAGGTAATATGCATAACGCATCTACCTCAGATAGCATCAATGGCCGACAATCATTACGAGATAAGCAAAACCGTAAATGACGGGAAGACAAGGACCGGGATAAGGAAACTTAAAGACAGCGAGATCAAGAACGAACTGGCAAGGCTTATCGGAGGAGCGGAGCTTACCGATAAGGTTTATTCATCCGCATCCGAGATGAAGGCGTTAGCCGACAAACGGAAAGCGGATATTAGAAGGAACTGAATTGAAACGCATATTTTGCAGGGAGGTATAGGATGAAGAATATTTTATTTGCTGCATCAGAGGGCGTGCCTTTCATAAAGACGGGTGGTTTGGCAGATGTTATCGGTTCTCTGCCCAAGTATCTCAATAAGGATGAATTTGATGTAAGGGTTATCCTGCCGAAATATACCTGTATGAAGGAAGAACTTAAGACGGGTATGAAGTACATTACCCATTTCTATATGGATCTCAATTGGAGAAGACAGTATGTCGGGATCTTCGAGTCGGAAATAGACGGAGTCAAGTATTATTTTATCGACAACGAGTTCTATTTCCAGGGATTTGCACCTTACGGAAACATTTACGAGGATATCGAGAAATTCGCATTCTTCTGCCGTGCCGTGCTTTCCGCACTTCCGGTGATCGGTTTCAAGCCTGACATCATACACTGTCATGACTGGCAGACAGGACTTATTCCCGTATTTCTTCATGACAATTTCCAGAGTAACGAGTTCTATTGGGGCATGAAGACCATCATGACCATTCATAACCTTAAATTCCAGGGAATCTGGGACAAGAAGGTGGTTAAGGAAATAACAGGACTCTCGGATTATTATTTTACTCCCGATAAGCTGGAATATAAAGGAGATGCGAACTATCTGAAGGGTGGTATCGTATATGCCGATTATGTTACGACCGTCAGCACAACTTATGCCGAGGAGATAAAAATGCCCTTCTACGGTGAAGGCCTCGACGGACTTATGAGGGCAAGATCAAATTGCCTTTGCGGTATAGTTAACGGTCTTGATTACGATGAGTATAATCCCGAGACCGATAAGCTGATAGTGAATAATTTTAACTCAAAGAACTTCAGGGTTGAAAAGGTAAAGAACAAGCTTGCGCTCCAAAAGGAACTCGGGTTGGAGGAAAATCCCGATAAATTTATGATCGGTATCTGCTCAAGGCTTACCGATCAAAAGGGACTTGACCTTGTTGACTGCGTAATAGAGGAGATCTGTGCAGAGGATACCCAGTTCGTTGTACTCGGGACCGGAGATCCAAAGTATGAGAACCTATTCAGGCATTTTGCATGGAAATATCCTGACAGGGTTTCGGCAAATATCTACTACTCAAACGAACGTTCGCACAGGATATATGCTGCATGCGATGCATACCTGATGCCCTCGCTGTTCGAGCCCTGCGGCTTAAGCCAGCTCATGAGCTTAAGATACGGTACGGTTCCCATTGTCAGGGAGACGGGAGGATTAAAGGATACCGTCGATCCTTACAACGAATATGAGAATTCGGGTGACGGTTTCAGCTTCTGCAATTACAATGCACACGAAATGCTTGCAACAATAAGGTATGCAAAATCCGTTTATTACGGAAAGAAGCGCGAGTGGCATAAGCTGATAGACAGGGGCATGGCTACAGATTTTTCATGGAACAATTCCGCAAAGCAGTATGAGGAGCTTTACAGGAGGCTTTGATTTAACGGAATATTGACTGCTGCTGAGGTGGCAGTCTTTTTCTATGATAACGGGAGAGGGGGTTACTATGAAAAAACTTTCAGAACTGATCGAAGATTTAAAAGACATTTTGACCGGAACAGTACCGGAAGAATATCTAAGCGGTGAGGTAAGCAAGCTCATATACGATACAAGAGCCGAATTTACCGAGAACTCTGCATTTGTATGTATAGTTGGGGCTTCATTTGACGGACACGATTTTGCGGGGGAAGCGGTAAAAAAAGGCGCAAGATACATATTTGCCGAAAAAGAACTCGGAGACCTTGAGGGTGCGGCAGTGATCAAAGTAAGCAGCACCAGAAAGGCGCTTGCGCTGCTTTCGGCTGCTTGGTTCGATCATCCCGCAAGACAGCTTACCACTATAGGGCTCACGGGTACCAAAGGAAAATCGACCACCTGTTATATGATAAGAAATGTCCTGGAGGCAGCAGGCAGAAGCTGCGGCATCATAGGTACCATAGGGATCGTCATAAAGGATAAGACTTATGAAACGCACAATACCACTCCGGAGTCGTACAGTATTCATGAATACATGAGGAAAATGGTTGACGCCGGATGCGATACCCTGATCATGGAGGTTTCGTCACAGGGCTTAAAGCAGGACAGGACTTACGGAATAGAGTTTGATCAGGCAGTGTTCACCAACCTTTCGAAGGATCATATCGGCGGAGCGGAACATAAGGATTTTGAGGAATACAGATATTGCAAATCACTTCTCTTTAAACAGTGCAGGACTGCGGTAGTAAATGCGGATGATGCAAACTGCGGCTACATGATCGAAGGAAGTAAGGCTAAGGTAGTAGAATACGGTATAGAAAAGGATAACAACGGATTCAAGGCCGAAAACTTAAGACTCTACACCGAAAACGGAGTTATGGGCATAGAGTTTGATTACAAGGGAACAATAAACGGGACCGTAAGGCTTTCGATACCCGGCAGGTTCAACGTAATGAACGCACTCTGTGCAACCGCGGTAGTTTCGGAATATACAAAGGATACCGCAATTATTGCCGAAGGCCTGAAAAACACCCATGTAAGGGGAAGGCTTGAACCGGTTAAGATCTCGGATAAATGTACGCTTCTTATAGATTATGCTCATAATGCGATGGCGCTGGAGAGCGTTTTAAAGACCTTGAGGGAATACAAGCCGAAGAGGCTTGTCAATCTGTTCGGATGCGGAGGAAACCGTTCAAAAGACAGACGTTATGAAATGGGTGAGGTTTCATCAAATCTTGCAGACCTTACTGTTGTGACTTCCGATAATCCGAGATTTGAGAAGCCTCAGGATATAATAAACGATATCCTTATCGGGGTAAATCGCGGAAAGGGCAAATATATAACCATACCCGACAGGCGTGAGGCCATTAAGTATGTCATAGACAACGCCGAGGAAGGTGACTGCATACTCCTTGCGGGAAAAGGCAACGAGGATTATCAGGAGATAGAGGGTGTGCGTTATCACATGGATGAAAGAGAGATCATAGCCGATATTTTGGAACGAAGGTGAATGAGTGTACGCTGATATAATAGTAGATATTTCCGTCGAGGATCTTGACAGGACGTTCCAGTACCGTATACCCGGGGAGCTTGAGGCTTCGGTACATGTCGGATCAAAGGTCAGCATTCCTTTCGGAAAGGGGAACAGGCAGATAAACGGGTTCGTTGTCGGGATTTCCGATGAAGCAAAGATACCCGAGGAAAAGATAAAGGATATCGCGTCTTTGAATCTGAAAGACCTGACCATAGAAGACCGGATGATAGAGCTTGCGTTCTGGATGAAGGAGCATTTCGCATCTACCACAAATGAAGCACTGAAATGCGTCATCCCCGTAAAAAGGGCGGTTAAGAACAAGGTGAGAAAGATCATCCTGCCTGCAGCTGACAGAAGGACGATTGAAGAAGAGCTTGAAAGCTCGGTGAAAAAGCACCATACGGCAAAGGAGAAGTTTTTGAGGGAACTCCTTACGGAGTATGATGAAGGCTTAAAGTATGAGCTTATCACCGAGAAGATGAACATTTCTCCGGCAACCGTCGGCTCGCTTGAAAAAAAGGGACTCATAAAGGTAGAGACAAGTACCGTTTTCAGGGACAGTCTCGGGATGGGAGCCAGGGATGCGGGTTCCGTCAGGGAAAGGATAGATCTGAACGAGGAACAGCAGCGGATAAGCGATGATATAATCGGTGAGTATAACAGAGGCATCAGGGGAAAATATCTTTTGCACGGCATAACCGGAAGCGGCAAGACCGAGGTTTATCTTTCGGTGATAGATGAGGTTGTGAAGCAGGGAAAGAGCGTTATAATGCTCATACCCGAGATAGCACTTACATACCAGACCGTAAAACGTTTCTACAAGCGCTTCGGGGACGGCATATCGGTGATAAATTCGAGGCTTTCTGCCGGGGAGAGATACGATCAGTATCTGAAGGCAAAAAACGGGGAAACAAAGATAGTCATAGGACCGCGTTCGGCGGTATTTACACCGTTCGACAATCTGGGCCTGATAATAATAGATGAGGAACACGAGGGAAGCTACAAGAGTGAGAATTCCCCCAAGTACAGTACGAGAGAGGTTGCTTTTTTCCGCGCGGAAAAGGAAGGCGCTGCCGTTATACTCGGTTCCGCGACCCCTTCACTCGAAAGCTATTTTGACGCACAGGAGGGCAGGATAAAGCTTTATGAGCTTAAAACAAGAGCCGGCGGTGCGGAGCTTCCGAAGGTGCATGTGGTTGATCTAAAGGAAGAGCTTAAGGCAAGGAACAGGTCGATATTCTCAAGAAAGCTCAGGGAACTGATAGAGGACAGACTGGGCAGGCATGAACAGATAATGCTGTTTATCAACAGACGCGGTCATTCAGGCTTCGTAAACTGCAGAGCCTGCGGAAATGTTATAAAGTGTCCGCACTGTGACGTGTCTCTGACCTATCATGTTCCGGGAAAGCTCGTATGCCATTACTGCGGATACGAGACCGGGATGGTAAGCAGCTGTCCCAAATGCGCATCACCCTATGTAAGTACGTTCGGAACCGGTACGCAGAAGATAGAGGAATTGATAAATAAGGAGTATCCTTTAGCCAAGACCCTAAGAATGGATTATGATACGACAAGGGCGAAGGAAAGCTATGACGACATACTTTCCGCTTTTGCAAATCATGAGGCCGATATCCTGATAGGAACTCAGATGATAGTAAAAGGGCATGATTTTCATGATGTGACATTGGTTGGCATAATACTTGCCGATATGTCACTTTATCAGGAGGATTTCCGCTGCGCCGAGAAAACCTTCCAGCTTTTATCACAGGCTGCGGGGCGTGCGGGAAGAGGACAGAAGGCCGGAGAGGTAGTGATACAGACCTATAATCCGGAACACTATGCGATAGAGTCATCGGCGCTTCAGGACTACGGACGGTTCTATGATGAAGAGATAGATTTCAGGCGGCTTATGAAATATCCTCCCGTATGGACGATGCTTAAGATCATGCTTTCCTCTGAGGATGAGGAAGAGCTCCTAAGGGAGACCGACAGGGTAGATGAGTTCCTCAAAGGAGAGCTCGAGCGCCTTAAGGCAGCGGTTAAGCTGTTCGGACCTTCAAAGGCCAGGATTTACAGGGTAAACGACGTTTACAGAATGGTCTTTTACCTTAAATGGAACGATTATTCTTTACTGTCAAAGCTAAAGGACAAGCTGTCGGGTATAGGAACATTGAGCAAGGAAGTAAGCCTGCAGTTTGATTTTAACCCGTTATAAATGTAAAAAATAATAAAGGAGAACGAAAATGGCATTAAGAAACATCAGGAAAGAGGGAGACCCGATACTTGCAAAGATTTCAAAGCCTGTATGGGAGATGACTGACAAGACAAAGGTTCTTATTGAGGACATGCTTGAGACCATGTACGCAGCAAACGGAGTCGGACTTGCTGCTGTTCAGGTAGGAGTCCTTAAAAGGATAGTTGTCATAGATGTCTCGGATGCGGGTAACGATCCCATCATACTTATCAATCCCGAGATAATCGATAAATCGGGTTCACAGACCGGAGATGAGGGTTGCCTTTCGGTTCCCGGCAAGAGCGGCGTCGTAACACGTGCAGCTCATGTGAAGGTAAAGGCTTTTAACGAGAAAATGGAGGTTTTCGAGATAGAGGGCGACGATCTTCTTGCAAGAGCTTTTCAGCATGAGGTTGACCATTTGGACGGAATATTGTATACTTCCAAGGTTGAGGGTGAAATTAAGACCGCTGATGACTGAAAAACAGCCGATCAACGGATATAAAAGGAGCTGACATAGGATGAAAATAGTTTTTATGGGCACGCCCGATATTGCAGCGGGGGTTCTGGAAGTGCTTATCGGTTCGGAGCATGAAGTGGCGGCAGTTGTGACACAGCCCGATAAACCGAACCAGAGAGGAAACGGGATCACGTTTTCACCGGTGAAAAATCTGGCGCTAAAAGCAGGGATACCGGTTTTACAGCCCGAAAAAGCGTCAAGTCAGGATTTTGAGAACGAACTTAAGAAAATCAATCCGGATATAATCGTTGTAGTGGCTTTCGGACAGATATTAAGGAAAAACATACTTGAGCTTGCAAGATTCGGATGTGTAAACGTCCATGCTTCTCTGCTCCCGAAATACAGGGGAGCATCGCCCATACAATGGGCAGTCATCAACGGAGAGAAGGAAACGGGTATCACGATCATGCAGATGGATGCAGGTATAGATACCGGTGATATCATTCTTCAGGAAAAGATAACACTTAATGATGACGAGACAGCGGGAAGCCTGTTTGACAGGCTGACAGAGCTGGCAGGACCGGTGCTTTTGAAGGCACTTACCGAAATAGAGAACGGAACTGCGGTCAGGACCGTACAGAATGAAGCGGAGGCAAGCTATGTGACGATGCTTCGCAAGTCCATGGGAAGGCTGAATTTCAATCATAAGGCAGTCGAGATCGAAAGGCTTATAAGGGGACTTATACCGTGGCCCGGAGCTTACGTGTATGTTGACGGGAAGATGCTTAAGATATGGAAGGCATGTGTTGCCGATGAAGAAGAGAATATTGAGGCGCTTCCGGGACAGATAAGGATAGTGGATAACGCTCTGTTCATCGGAACGGAGGACAGGCCGCTTCAGATACTTGAGCTACAGCTCGAAGGCAAGAAGCGTATGCCTGCATATGATTTCTTAAGAGGTACCTCCATTAGTGACGGATTTATGACTGACATAACAATGTGAATTTTTCGGAGATAGGGCTTTGAATATCAGAAATTTGGTACTCGAAAACGTGATTGCCATACTTGAAGAGAAAAAACCGCTGCACCTGGTCCTACAGGCTTCCTTAAACGGTATAGAGGACAGCAGGGACAGAGGCTTTGCCGCAAGGCTCACAAGGGGCTGTGTGGAAAGAGCGGTCACGCTTGATTTTTGCTTAAACAGGCTTTCAAAGCTTGCGACGGATAAACAGAAGCCGGTGATAAGGAATATACTCAGATGCGGACTGTACCAGATACTGTTCATGGATTCCGTATCGGATTTCGCAGCCTGCGACGAGTCGGTAAAGCTTGCTGTAAAAAGAGGCTTCGGAAGGCTTAAAGGCGTTGTCAACGGGATACTCAGAAATGCCTGCAGGAGCAGGGAGGAACTCTTAAGTATCATAAATGCCGAAGGAAAAGATAATTTCTGTGTAAAGTATTCCGTGCCCAATTGGATGGCAGACGATCTTACCGGTCAGTTCGGCAGTGAAAAAACCGAGGAGATATTCAGATATTTCCTTAAGGAAAACCCTGTGCATATCAGAGGAAACATATCTAAGGGATCGGCGGAAACCGTATTTGCACTGCTTGAAAAAGCTGCGATCCCGGGCGGCAGCACAGTAAAAAGGAACAGGTACGTAGATTACTGCTTTACGGTAGAGAGAACTCAGGATTCTTCGGCAATCGATATCACGGATACAAAGGCGTTTAAAGACGGAGCCTTTGTTGTGCAGGATTTCAGCTCCGTACTTGTGGGATATGTTGCTGACAGGGCATTTACCGGTATAAACGGAAATAACAAAAGCGGAATAAAGGGTCGGGTACTGGATCTGTGCGCGGCTCCGGGCGGAAAGAGCATGCATCTGGCAGACCTTGGATTTGAGGTTACGGCATGCGATGTCTCACAGTCGAAGCTTAAGCTCATCAGGGAAGCAGCCGCAAGGTGCGGTTTTGATAAGACAGAGATTTTGGAAAATGATGCATCGGTTTACAACAAGGCTTTCGAGAATGCATACGACATGGTCATCTGCGACCTGCCGTGTTCGGGACTCGGGATAATCGGGAAAAAGCCGGATATAAAATACAATATGACCGAAGCAAAGAGCGGGGAGCTTGCGATACTGCAGAGAAAGATACTTGAAAATGCAGTAAGATATGTAAAGGAAAACGGGATACTGATATTCAGTACCTGTACCTTAAGGACATGTGAGAATGCGGATAATGTCGCTTTTATAAAAGAGATCCCGAATATGGAGGGCATGCCCATAGCCGGGCTTTTACCTGAGGGGATAGCAGCCGGTAAAGACGACTGCTTCGTACAGATACTTCCGGGGGAGTATGACAGTGACGGGTTCTGGATCTCGTGTTTTAGGAAAAAAGCATAGAAAGAAGTCTGTATGGAAAAAATTATTACGGATCTCAGATCGCTGAATACGACAGAACTGAAGGAACTGGCCGCGGAAAAAGGAGAAAAGCCGTTCAGGGGAACTCAGGTTTTTGAATGGCTTCATAAAAAAGGCGCAGCGGGCTTTGAGGACATGACCAATGTACCGAAGAGCTTTGCGGCTAAGGTTTTGGAGGATCACAGTCTGCTGAACATGGAACCGGTAAGGGTCTTAAGGGACGAAGAGGACGGTACCTGTAAGTTCCTTATGAAAACCTATGACGGGAACGTGATAGAAAGCGTACTTATGAAATATGAGCACGGATATTCCGCCTGCATATCCTCACAGGTAGGATGCAGGATGGGATGCAGCTTCTGTGCCTCGACCATCGGCGGAAAGGTAAGGGACTTAAGTGCCGGCGAGATGTGCGAACAGATATACACAATGCAGAGGCACGAAGGAGTAAGGATATCCAATATAGTTGTAATGGGAACCGGAGAGCCATTTGATAATTTTGATGCTTTTGTCAGGTTCTACGAGCTGATCACCGATAAGGACGGACTTAACATAAGCGGAAGGAACATAACCGTTTCAACCTGCGGTATAGTGGAAAAGATAAGGGAGCTTGCCGACAGGCATTTCGCGCTGACGCTTGCCATATCCCTGCATGCGCCGGACGATGAGCTGAGGAAAACCATAATGCCTGTTGCAAATAAGTATCATATTGAAGACATAATGGCAGCATGCGATTACTTTTTCAAACAGACCGGCAGGAGAGTGACCTTTGAATACAGCCTGATCGCAGGAGTGAACGATTCCCCGGAATGTGCCATGAAGCTCGTAAGGCTTATAAAGGGCAGGAACGCCCATGTGAACCTGATACCGGTAAATCCCGTTAAAGAAAGGGATTATAAGAGGAGCGGACAGGAAAAAACGGCTGCTTTTAAAAAACTACTTGAAAAAAATGGAATAAATGCTACTATTAGAAGAGGCATGGGAAAAAATATCGATGCTGCGTGCGGTCAGTTACGCCGCAGTTATATGGAAGAAGATAAATAATACGGGATTATGACCGTAGAAACATAAATATTAAGAGGATTGTGAGGTGAGACCGTGGAGGCATTTGCAAAGACAGATGTTGGAGTTATGAGACAGATGAATCAGGACTACTGCTATGCCAATACGGCTCAGGAAGGACTGTTACCCAATCTGTTCATAGTTGCGGACGGCATGGGCGGACATAATGCGGGAGATTATGCCTCACGGTTCTGTGTAGAGAAATTTGTCGAGCTGATAAGGAATGCGGGCTCCGGAGTCTTAAGCAAGCTTAGTTTCCTTGAGGGAGCCATAAAGGAAACAAACGAGCAGCTCATTGTCAAGGCTGCGGAAAATCCCAACCTTGACGGTATGGGAACAACCTTTGTTGCATGCACCGTTTCGGCTGAGAACGAGATGGATGTTTTAAATATAGGCGACAGCAGGCTTTACCTCATAGACAGCGTCTCGGGCATAAAGCAGATCACCGAGGATCATTCGCTTGTCATGGAAATGGTAAAGCAGGGTGAGATAAAGAAGGATGAAGCAAGGTTCCATCCGAAGAAGAATGTGGTAACACGCGCAATAAGCGCGATCGGCGTAGTAATACCGGACATGTTCAGGGTACCCGTCAAGGAGGGTGACATAATACTCCTCTGTTCGGATGGGCTTTCGAATATGCTTGCCGATTTTGAGATTTATGATATAATCAATGACAACAGAGAGAACCTTGAGAAAGCGGCAAATGCGCTTGTAGACAGGGCAAACCGTAACGGCGGTAAGGATAATATAACGGTTGTGCTCGTAAAAATATAGACTGATGATACATATCAGATAATGAGGATTATCATTGGAGCGAGGAAGAAAAATGATTAAAGCGGGAATGTACATTAGCGACAGATATGAGATAATCGACAAAGTCGGTTCCGGCGGTATGGCGGATGTTTACAAGGCACTCTGCCACAGGCTGAACCGCTATGTCGCCATCAAGATCCTTAAACCCGAGTATTCCACAGACGCGGGCTTTGTTCAGAAATTCAGGGGCGAGGCGCAGTCCGTGGCAGGACTTTCACATCCCAATATCGTAAGCGTTTACGACGTTGGAGAGGATGACGGGCTTTATTATATCGTTATGGAGCTGGTAGAAGGGATTACCCTTAAGCGTTTCATAGAAAAGAGAAAGAAGCTTGATGTCAAGGAAGCCGTAGGCATAGCCATTCAGATTGCAATGGGTATGGAAGCGGCTCACACCCATCATATCATACACAGGGATATCAAACCCCAGAACATAATCATTTCCAGGGAAGGCAAGGTAAAGGTTGCCGATTTCGGTATAGCAAAGGCAGCTACATCGAATACGATATCACAGAACGCCATAGGTTCGGTGCATTATCTTTCTCCCGAACAGGCAAGAGGCGGCTACAGCGATGAGCGAAGCGATATCTATTCCCTTGGCGTTACATTATATGAGATGCTTACGGGACAGGTACCTTTTGCCGGAGACAATTCCGTATCGGTAGCTCTGCTTCACATACAGAGCGAGGCGGTACCGGTAAGGGAGATCAATCCCGATGTGCCTTTGAGTGTAGACAAGATCATACAGAAATGTATGCAGAAGAAGCCGGAGCGCAGATATCAGACTGCCGCGGATCTTATCATTGATCTCAAACGTTCGGTCATCAATCCCGAGGGCGACTATGTAAACATTCCCTCAAGCACGGGTGTTGATCCTTCGCCTACAAGGAACATCACCGAGGAGGAGCTTGAGACGATAAAGAGTGTCGCAAAGACTCCGCCCAAACGTGTTGTATATTCCGACAGAAAGACAAAGAAAAAGGTTAAACGTGAGACCGAAGAGCTGGACAGCATGGATTCGGGACTTGAAAAGGTCCTGACGGTAATAAGCGTGCTCGCGGCCATCGCACTTATCGTTTTCATTATTTGGATAGCCAAGAGGGTATTCTTTGACAATAACGGAGGAAGCATTTTCCCTCAGACGGAAACAAATAATCCTACGACGCCTACGCCTACCGAGGTGGTTACACCTGCCATAAAGGTTCCGGCAACCGAGCCGCCCACACCCTCGCCTACTTCTATAGAGGACGATCTTAAAGATCTTATCGATGTAAGGGGTAAGTCGGAGGAAGAGGCAAAGCTTCTGCTTCAGCAGATATCACCGTACTTCACTATTCTTTCTGAGATAGATTATAATGATAATGTGCCGAACGGCTTTGTAGCGGAGCAGAATCCCGCAGCATATTCTACCGTAAGGGCAAATGCGACCATATATCTTACGGTAAGTGCCGGTGCACATACGGATGAATTGTACAATGTTGCCGAGATGGAAGCGGACCAGGCTGTAAGCTTCCTTGAAAAGCTCGGATATAAGGTTACAAAGGATACGGAATTCCATGATACCGTTCCGGCAGGAAACGTTACGAGAACGGATCCCGAAGGAGGTTCAATGGTACCCAAGAATTCCGAAGTCAAGGTTTATATAAGTCTTGGCAGGAAGATTGTTTATACGGAATGTCCCCAAATAGTCGGATTAAAGCTTAAGAAGGGACAGGAAGAACTTCTTAAGGCAAAACTGGTTCCTGTGGAAAATCCTGCAGCCGAGTACAGCGACTCGTTTGACGAAGGAGTCATCATAAGTCAGACCGTTGAGGCAGGAACCCAGGTTGAGGAAGGCGCTGTCATTGAGTTTGTCGTAAGTCTCGGATCTGAGCCTACGCCCACTCCCGAGCCTACTCCAGATGAGGGTGCCGACAGACCCGGATTAACGGTTACTCCCGAGCCTTCTCCGACACCGATACCGACGGATGCTCCCGTGACACCCGAACCGGATCCCACAAAGGAGCCTACAGCGGAACCCGAGCCCACAAAGGATCCGGGATACAATCCTGAGGATCCCCAGAACGGCGGGACGGGCTGATTGACCGGATACTGAAAGGTTAAGAGATACAGAGCAGGTTTATAAGCTTGAAAGAGCTGTCATTTTGAAACGGGACAGTTCTTTCTTGCGTTTTGTGATAAGCAAACACATCGGGTGAAAGCGTAGTTAATGATAGGAAAAATAATAAAAGGAGTCGCAGGGCTCTATACGGTCATTGCTGAAGGAGATAAGACCTTCGAGTGCAAGGCAAAGGGCGTTTTCCGAAAGAACGGGATATCTCCGCTTGTCGGGGATGATGTGGAATTCGAGGTGACCGATCCTTTGGAAAATGAAGGGAATATCCTTAAGATATTAAAGCGGAGAAATGAGCTGATACGTCCGGCCTGTGCAAACATCGACCAGGTGCTTATCGTTTTTGCGGCGGCGGATCCGGAACCTAATTACAATCTGCTGGACAGATTCCTTGTCCTTATGATGAAGCAGTCGGTATCGGCAGTGGTATGCTTTAACAAAAAGGACATAGTGAATGACGAAAAGCTTTCTGTGATAGCCGGGAATTATGAAGCAAGCGGGGTAAAGGTAATCTTTACAAGTGTCCTTTACGGAGAAGGAGCCGAAGAGATAAAAAAGATCCTGAAGGGAAAGACAACCATACTTGCAGGTCCTTCCGGAGTCGGGAAATCCTCCATGATGAACATGCTGTTCCCGGATGCGGGCATGGAGGTAGGAGAACTGAGCCGCAAGATCAAAAGAGGAAAACAGACCACAAGGCATACCGAGCTTGTGAGGATAGATGACGATACTTATCTTTGCGATTCACCGGGATTCAGTTCGATTTATTTAAACGATATTGAGTTTAAAGACCTGAAAAGCTTCTTCCCGGAGTTTGCGGCATATTCACAGGACTGCAGATTCCTTTCATGCAACCATATAAACGAACCGGACTGCGCTGTAAAGCAGGCGGTTTCAGACGGTAAGATAAGCAAAAGCAGGTATGGGAATTACTGCCTTCTTTATGATGAACTGAAGAAAGTTAGAAAATATAAGGAGTAGACATGAACAAATTAGCGCCTTCAATCTTAGCAGCGGACTTTTTCAGACTGGGTGAACAGATAAAGGAAGTGGAAAATGCGGGTGCGGAATACCTGCACATAGATGTAATGGACGGAAGCTTCGTACCGAGCATTTCGTTCGGTCTTCCGCTCATCACTTCGATAAGAAAGAACACAAAGCTTATATTTGATGTACATCTGATGGTTACAGAGCCCGAGAGGTTTGTAGATCAGTTCGTCGATGCGGGAGCCGACATAATAACCGTACATGCCGAGGCATGCACGCATCTGAACAGGACGCTCATGCATTTAAAGGAACGCGGGATAAAGACCGGAGTTGCACTTAACCCCGCGACCTCTCCGGAGTGCCTAAGATATCTGTACAATTATATTGATATGATACTTGTCATGTCGGTAAATCCGGGCTTTGGCGGGCAGGAGTTCATCCCCGAGACCATAAAGAAGCTGAATGATGTCAGGGAGCTTGTAAAAATGAGCGGAAGGGACATTGATATAGAGGTTGACGGCGGTATAACTCTTGAAAATGTAAAATCGATCGTTGACGCCGGAGCAAATGTGATCGTTTCCGGCAGCAGCGTGTTTAAAAACGACATAGCTTCAAATGTAAGGGAGTTTGAAAAAATTCTCCACGCGTAACAAATGATTTTGCTGACCCGGCATATACGGGGAAAAGAGCGGAGAAAAATATGAAACTTGATGATATTAAGATAGGTTCGGTCATAGAGATAATAATAAAGAGAAACGGTTCATCCTACAGAACGGTCAGTAAGGTGGAATATGCCGATGAAAGATTTATCGGTGTGACCCCGATAGCAAGTGAATACGGACTGTTCAATTTCAACGATGAGGATGAGGTTGATCTGATATACAGTGTACAGGATACATACTGGAAGTGGGAAAGGGTAAAGGCAGGTACGGCCAGGCGTAAGGACGGAAGCCGGCTGCATGTCTTCTCGGCCACAGGCAACGGCATTCATTTTAACCGCAGGACGCAGTACAGGTTTGAGATCGGCGAAGAGATCAAAATGAAATATGAGGTCGTTAAGCCGAAGGAGGAAATGCCGGAGAACAAGACAGGCGATATTGACGATGTCTTTCTGATGCTGGATGAGCAGTATGAGGAAATCGAATGCAGGGGTTACCTCAAGGACTTAAGCGAGGGAGGAGCATCCGTAGAGTCGGACACAAGGCTTAACGAAGGCTCGTTCATCAGCTTTATGATAGACTCGGAAATAGGACAGGTTTTCCTAAGAGGCGTCATCATAAGAGTCATAGAGGATAAGCACGGATATTTTGATTATACGTACGGAGTTTCCTTTGTTGAGACAAGCAAGAATTACCTGCAGTATTTTTATCTTCAGCAGCGTAAGCAGCTTTACGAGAAGAAGGATAAGTGAACTTGATCATATTTAATTAAGAAGAGGAGCACATTGAAATGAAATTAGGAATCGTCGGTTTGCCCAACGTAGGCAAGAGCACACTGTTTAATTCACTGACAAAGGCGGGCGCAGAGTCTGCCAATTATCCATTCTGTACGATAAACCCGAATGTGGGCGTCGTAGCGGTTCCGGATGAGAGGCTGGATGTATTGACGGATATGTACAAATCGGAATCAAAGGTACCCGCAGTCATTGAGTTTGTCGATATAGCAGGCCTGGTAAAGGGTGCATCCAAGGGTGAGGGACTCGGTAATCAGTTCTTATCACATATCCGTGAGGTTGACGCCATAGTTCATGTGGTAAGATGCTTTGAGGACTCAAACATAGTGCATGTTGACGGAAGCGTAGATCCGGCGAGGGATATAGAAACCATAAATCTTGAGCTTATCTTTGCAGACCTCGAGGTCATAGAGAAGAGGATGGCAAAGGGCATTAAGGGTGCCGCAAACAACAAGACACTGGCCAAAGAAGTAGAGCTCTTAAAGAAATTAAAGGAAATGCTTGAATCCGGGAAAATGGCCAAGAGCTTTAAGACCGATGACGAAGAAGAACAGGCCATGTTCGATTCTTTTGACCTGCTTACCGCAAAGCCCGTTATATTTGCGGCAAATGTCAAAGAGGACGATCTGGCTGATGACGGAGCCTCAAATCCCCATGTAGAGGCAGTGAGAAAATTTGCAGAAGAAGACGGAGACGGAGTATTTGTTGTTTCCGCAGAGATAGAGCAGGAGCTTTCCGAGCTTGAGGAGGATGAGAAGAAGGCGTTCCTCGAGGATCTCGGAGTTGCAAAATCGGGTCTTGAGAAGCTGATAGTAGCGTGCTACGATCTTTTGGGACTCATGAGCTTCCTTACCGCAGGACCCAAGGAGAGCAGGGCATGGACCATCAGGAAGGGTACAAAGGCTCCCCAGGCTGCAGGTAAGATACATTCGGACTTTGAAAGAGGCTTCATAAGAGCAGAAGTAGTTAATTACGATAACCTCGTTGCGTGCGGAGGCTACAACGGCGCCAAGGAAAAGGGTCTGGTACGTTCCGAAGGCAAGGAGTATGTTGTACAGGACGGCGATGTGATCCTGTTCAGGTTCAACGTGTGAAATAGTAACTATTCACGGCTGAATATGACATAAATACATAGCGCAAGCTTGCTTGCAGATATGTATTTTGTCAGATTCAGCCATGGAGGCTGGACAAAACGCACGAGTAAACAAAAGCCGCTTCAGCAGCGGCTCACGGCGAAGCCGGGAGGTTTATGAGTGGGGTTTTGTGCGGCCGTGAATAGTTACGTATAGTCATATAAGTATTTTGGAGGAATAGTAATGAGCTGGTGGGGAAACGATAATACAATAAGATTTCCTAATCTTGGGATAGAATTTCCCAATCTTCCGAGGGGATTTGCGATAGGGACGTTTACGATAGCCTTTTACGGAGTAGTAATTGCCTTAGGAATGCTTGCCGGACTTGCCATGGCAAGATGGAAAGCAAAAAAGACCGGACAGGATACGGAGATATACCTTGATTGTGCTCTTTGGGCAATACCTCTTTCTGTTATCGGTACCAGAATATATGAGGTTATCTTTAACTGGGAAGATTACGGCTGGGATTTTTGGAAGATAATAAATATCCGAGAAGGCGGACTTGCCATATACGGCGGTATTATAGCAGCCATCCTTACGGTATTTACTTATTGCAGGATAAAAAAGCTCAGGTTTACGCTTCTTGCGGATACCGCAATCCTCGGCATGATCTTAGGACAGATAATAGGAAGATGGGGTAACTTCTTTAACCGTGAAGCATTCGGAAAATATACCGACGGACTGTTTGCGATGCAGATCGATGTAAGGTATCTCGGCAACAGCTTTTACGGCGGGACCGAGGCTTATATCAGCGAGATACAGAACAACATCGTAACGGTTGGGGAAAACAGCTATATCCAGGTTCATCCGACCTTCCTTTATGAGTCGTTATGGAATGTGCTTATATTCTGTATCATGCTCTGGGCTTGGCCGCGAAAGAAGTTTAACGGGGAAATAATACTAATATATCTCAGCGGATACGGATTCGGAAGATTTTTCCTGGAAGGCTTAAGGATAGATCAGCTTCAGCTCGGGTCTACCGGACTTGCCGTTTCACAGGTGCTTTCGGGAATAGTATTTGTTGCAGCATTTTCACTTCTTGTATTCTTCAGGATCAGATCGGTAAAGCTTGGAATTCCTGTGAGCCTTGAACTAAGGCTTAACCCTGCGGATGCGAAGAGAACCAAGTCTTCGAAAAAGAATGCAAAAGAAGAAAAAGCAGAAGAGAAGAGCGAGGAGACAGTAGAGGATAAGTCTGAGGATGCGGAATCCGGTCAGGATCCGGATGAAGTGGAGCCCGGTGGTGAGGAAAAGGACACGGAAGAGCCTCAGGTGGAGGAAGAAGCCTCAGAAAAGGCATCCGAAGCAGGTGAAGAAGTACCGGAAGAGGTAGAAAATACCGAAAAGCCGGATGAAAATGCTTCGCAAGGGAGCAAAGTGGAGGAAGATGATAAAAAGCCCGAATAAGCATGTCGGACAGGAAAAAGCAGAAAAAACCGAGGGTTAGATTTTTAACCAAAAATATGTTACAAAATTATGACTTTACGCCAAGAAATTGTGGTGTATAAATATTCAAACACAATATATGGATGTTGCACAAAAAACGTGCCTGCATCCATATATTTTTTTTGCAATATTATCAGAAATTATGAAAAAAATATAAATTAACTATTGACTTTCAAGGTTCTTTTGTATTATTATAATGTCATAAAGTGGTGGAAAGTGGAGCCAAGTGATAGAAAGTGGGGTGAATAATCATGTTCATGGGTGAATATAATCATACTCTTGATCCCAAGAACAGGATTATTGTACCCGCGAAGTTCAGGGAAGACCTGGGAGAGACATTTATAATGTCGGCCGGCTTTGACGGATGTCTTTACCTGACACCCAAGACAAACTGGGATGTGTTTACACAGAAGCTTGCAGCACTTCCGTTTACCGCCGAGACCAGAAAACTGCAGAGACACTTCATGAGGAATTCGATGGAATGCGAACCGGATAAGCAGGGACGTATACTTATCCCGCAGAATCTCAAGGAGCTTGCAGGTCTTGAAAAAGACGTAGTCATGATAGGTTCCATTACAAAGATAGAGATATGGAGCAAGGAAAAGCTTGATGAAAGCTATGACGGAGAAAGCATGGATGCAACAGCAGAGAAGCTGTTCGCCGACAACAACCTCAGCTTCTGATAAGGATGACAATGGAGAATACGGTTACTTTTAAACATAATCCGGTCCTGCTGGGAGAAGTACTTGAAGGGCTGAACATCAAACCGGACGGCATATATGTTGACGGAACCCTCGGAGGAGCGGGACATTCATATGAGATATGCAGCAGACTAAAGGGCGGCAGGCTGATAGGCATCGATCAGGATGAGGATGCTGTAAAAGCCGCATCCGATAGGCTGAAAGAGTTCGGCGATACCGTAAGCATAGTAAAAAGTAATTACGAGAATATTGCTCCGGTGCTGAAGGAGCTCGGCATAAAGGAGGTTGACGGGATACTGCTTGACCTTGGAGTTTCGTCCTATCAGCTCGATACTCCCGAAAGAGGCTTTTCCTATCGGAATGATGCTCCACTTGACATGAGGATGGACAGGGAAAGAGACCTGACGGCGGCAGACGTCGTAAACACCTATTCCGAATATGATCTGTTCCGGATCATAAGGGATTACGGTGAAGACAGATTTGCAAAAAACATTGCGAAGCATATAGTTATCGAAAGAGCAAAGAAAAAGATAGAAACCACCTTTGAACTGAATGAGATCGTAAAGGCTTCGATCCCGGCAAAGGTAAGGGAAACCGGAGGTCATCCTTCAAAAAGAACGTTCCAGGCGATACGTATAGAGCTGAACAGGGAGCTTGAAGTTCTTGAAAATTCGCTTGAAAAAATGATAGACCTGTTAAAGCCCGGAGGAAGGTTATGCATCATCACATTTCATTCCTTAGAGGACAGGATAGTTAAAACAGCATTCAACAGGGCTGAAAACCCATGTACATGCCCGCCCGAGTTTCCGGTATGTGTATGTGGGAAAAAGTCCAAGGGAAAGCATTTAACCAAGAAAGCAGTCCTGCCCACCGAAAAAGAACAGGAGGATAATCCGAGAAGCAAGAGTTCCAAGCTGAGGATTTTCGAAAAGAGTATCTAAAGGAAACGAAAGGGGAAAGCGCGTAAGCGTCGTATCAGATTATGGCAGAAATCAGACGGAACAAATTCAGCTATGACAGAAATTATTATGAGAATATGAAGAAAATTCCGGTAGAGGGAACTGCTGCTAGGGCATACGACGAAGATGTTGAAGACTTCCCCGATGAATATACCGAGGAATACACCGAAGCTGATTTTGAAGGCACATCTCCCAAGAAAAGAAGGGTTGAAGTACATCCCACGAGGAGACCCCGCACACAGGTTAAGCCTCAGGCAGAAGTAAAGCTAAAGAAGAGATACAGCTTCGATCTTGTACTGGTAACCGCACTTCTGGCAATGATAGTATTTTTGGTAGGCTCATGCTACAGATACATCGCACTCAGGGAAGAGGTTATACAGGCAAGCAAGAAGATAGCAGCGGCGAAGACAGAACTGGAGGATGTAAACAATCTGAATTCGGCATTCATGAAAAGACTTGATGTTGAAACAGACAGGAACTATATCTACTCAGTAGCAGTGTCTAAGCTGAATATGATATATCCCAAGGAGAACAATACTGTATATTACGAGAGACCGGCGGAAGGGTATGTAAGACAGTACAAGTCGATACCGGCATCAAATTAAGCAGTTTGGGATTCGAAAATATTGGGTGAAGGAGCATTTTTCCTTCACCCATTAAACCGTTATAAAGGATGTCACAGAGAGGTTTTTGTATGAAAAGGCGCAGGAGAGTAAGACAATTTAATGGGGTTATGAAGAACAACCTGTTTGGTGTTTTTGTATTCGTTATACTTCTGTGCGGATTTCTTACCGGCAGGCTTGTCTGGATAAACAACGTCAAGGGTTCCGAATACGGAAAAAGGGTGCTTTCACAGCAGGCGTATTCAAGCAGGGTCATTGTTGCCGAAAGAGGTGCGATAACGGACAGGAACGGGATAGTCCTGGCGCGGAGTGAGAAGACCTACAATGTTATTCTCGATCCGGACGTTATCCTGACTCATGATTATTACATGGAACCTACACTGGAAGCCTTGAATGAGTGTCTGGGTTATGACAAAAATACGATGCTCAATGTCATAAACGGAAATCCGACAAGCAAATATCTTGTTTATGAGAGGAACATCGATTACAGCAAGGTTTCGGAGTTTAACAAATACAAATCTTCACATAAATTCGTTGTTGGCGTATGGTTTGAGGAGCAGTATTCAAGAACATATCCGTACGGGAATTTCGCTTCGCATGTTCTGGGATATGCCACGAAAGACGGAGGACGATACGGGATCGAACAGTATTATGACGAGTATTTGACCGGTACGGAAGGACAGGAGTACGGCTACTACGATCCCGAGCTTAACAGTCAGAAAACAACTAAGGATGCAGTAAACGGAGATACTCTGGTTACTACGCTGGATTTCAACATACAGACTGTCATTCAGGAAAAAATTACAAAATTCCAAGAGACGACAGGATGTGAGAATATCGGAGTCATAGTCATGAATCCACAAAACGGTGAGATATACGGCATGGCTTCAAACTATGAGTACGATCTGAACAATCCGAGATCACTCGAGGGACTGTATACGGAAGAAGAGCTTGCAGAGATGTCCGACGAAGATAAAATGAGCGCATTGTATAAGATGTGGCGAAACTTCTGTATTTCGGATACATATGAGCCGGGCTCGACCTTTAAGACCATAACGGTTGCTTCCGCACTTGAAGAAGGCGTGATATCGCCGTCCGATCAGTTCGACTGTCAGGGATATTCGGAAAAAGGCGGATGGAAGATTACCTGTAACAACAAAGACGGTCACGGAAGACTTACTCTTGCAGAGGCACTTATGAAATCATGCAACTGTGCATTGATGGATATTGCGGAGAAGCTCGGACCCAACAAATTCTATCTTTACCAGAAGATCTTCGGATTCGGCGCAAAGACCGGAATCGATCTTACCGGTGAGGCGACAGGTATCATAATACCGAAGGAAAAGCTTAAAGTAACGGAGCTTGCAACCAGCAGTTTCGGTACCACGTTCAATGTAACAATGGTACAGGTTGCGGCAGCATACGCATCTATCTTGAACGGCGGTGATTATTATATACCGCACGTTGTTAAACAGATAAAGACCGCTGACGGTATCACAGTGCTGAAGGAAGATCAGGCATCCGTAAGGGAGACCGTAAGCAGCACGACTACGGAATTCATACATGATGCACTTTACATGACGGTTGAAAAAGGTACGGCGACTCCCGCAAAGGTTAAAGGTTACCTCATCGGAGGAAAGACGGGAACCGCACAGAAGAGACCGAGGACCGAAAAGAAATATGTAGTATCTTTCGTAGGCTTTGCACCTGTTGAGAATCCTCAGGTCATGACATATGTCGTAATCGACGAGGTACATGATGAATCGCTTGTGGGAAGCAGTTCTCCCGCAACAAAGATGACGGCGGAGATCATGAATGAGATACTTCCTTATCTCGGAATGTATCCGGAGGGAGATATCGTTTATACCGTAGATCTTGACCTGCTTCAGGAGCTTGACAGTAATATTCATGATGAAGTCAATGAGGGAAATCTTCCCGAGGACTATGATGAAAATGCCGAAGAAAAAAGTGAGGAAGGTTCGGATGACAATTCCGGAGAGGATATCTGAAAAGGTATTGCTCGGATATAAAAAATGGAGATTATTAAGAAAAATACGGAGGGGTAATATGGACTTTAACGGTAAAAAGGCACTGATAATAGGAGCCGGAAAAAGCGGGATAGCAGCAGCAAGGCTGCTCGACAGTCAGAATGCGGAGGTTACTCTTTACGATGACAAAAAGCTTGATGAGGCTGAGGTAAAGGCCAAAATAGGAGAGAGCTACAAGGGCAGCATAATATGCGAGAAGCTTCCGGAGAATGCGGGAGAAGGACTTGATTATCTGGTGCTCAGCCCCGGAGTTACGATAGATGCACCGCTGGTACTTGAAGTACTTAAGGGTGGGGCAAAGATGATAGGCGAGGTTGAGCTTGCATATTATTTTACAAAAGGCAAGATTGTTGCAGTTACCGGAACAAACGGAAAGACTACCACAACCACACTGGTCGGCGAGATTTTCAAAGCGGCAAAGAGAAAGA